>JACCDR010400944.1_pt1 | contig 13944 bp, 7 predicted proteins | sample 7446431 | NCBI WGS metagenome assembly JACCDR01 (sample SAMN15323443, study PRJNA562643) | freshwater metagenome | isolation source: river surface water | place: USA:Blue River Watershed | collected 2017-08-17 | reverse complement strand
TACAGATGGCAACGGATGAGGCGATTCGGGCGCATTACAAGGGGCAGTTGCAGGCGCGTATGGATGAGAAAGTTTGGCCGCCGTTACCCAAACAACAAGCAGTTGCTTTAGAACAACTTCTACACACGATTAAATAAAAAAGGAACATTCAATGGACAACATTATTCAGCCAGAGATTCTCAATGACGAATTTCACGCTACCTTAAAAAAATATGCAGCACGTGATGATTTAAAAACTTTTTTAGAAATTGGATCGTCTAGCGGCGGCGGCAGCACTGATGCGTTTGTCTCGGGTATCAAACAACGAAGCAAGGTCACTGACGTTCGCTTGTTTTGCATGGAGGTTAGCCGTGCAAGATTTAAAGCCTTGGCAAATCATTACGCCAACGAAGATTTTGTGCGCTGCTACAACATCTCGTCTGTTGCAGCAAGTGAATTACCCTCCAAAGAGGAAGTTGTCAATTTTTACAACTCAACCAAAACAACTCTGAACAACTATCCAGTTGAAACCGTCCTAGATTGGCTTCGTCAAGACATTGAATACATCAAAAACTCAGGCAGTGATGTGAATGGCATTCGTTTGATCAAGCAAGCTAATCACATTCAAAACTTTGACATGGTCTTAATTGATGGCTCAGAGTTCACAGGTGAGCGCGAATTGCACGAAACCACAGGCGCAAAGGTCATTGCATTGGATGATGTCAATGCTTTCAAATGCTGGAATGCATATCAAACACTTCTTCACACAACGCATTACGAGCTCAAAGAACATAACTTTTCACTGCGAAATGGTTATGCAATTTTCGAGAAGAAATTTTAATTAAGGAGACAAGATGCAAAGCTACCAATTCACCAACTCATGGTTCCAAAGTGCCGCACAAAAAAACTGGGACACACTGATTCCACAATTTATCAAGCCTACTAAGATTTTAGAAATCGGCTCTTACGAAGGCGCAAGTGCTTGCTATTTAATTGACAAGCTGGGAACACACGATGCGATAGAAGTTCATTGCATTGATACCTGGGAAGGCGGTGTCGAACATCAAAGTGGCGGCTTAGCGGAAGCGAATATGCAATCGGTTGAGTCGCGCTTCTTGCACAACACCAAATGCGCCATTGACAAAGCAGCGCACAAGGTAGATCTACACATACACAAAGGATATTCAGACACTTGCATGGCTCAGTTGATGAGTCAGGGGAAGCAAGGGTATTTTGATTTTGTGTACATCGACGGATCTCACCAAGCACCTGATGTACTTTGCGATGCTGTACTGGGCTTTAAGCTGCTCAAGACAGGCGGCGTCATGGTATTTGACGATTACCTATGGCTTGAAGAACTCGCAACCGGTCGTGATATTTTGCGTTGTCCTAAGCCTGCTATTGATGCATTTGTAAATTTGTATTTCCGAAAAATCAATGTAATTCCCATGCCTTTGTATCAGATGTACATACAGAAAATTTCTGACTAAAACACATGGAATCGATCACCAGCTTCACCTCAAGCAGAGGCCTGATGAAATCATGTAAGGCTCGAAACAGCGCGCCTGTGTCGAGCAACGATTACATTGACCCACACATCCTAGATAGACACTATTCAGGTGACTCTATTTACGTATGCACAGATGCTCTGCTCAACTTCTCACTCAATGTGATTGAGAAAATTCAACACCCATTCACACTGGTGACAGGTGATAGCGACACCCCGATCAATAACAACCTCATTCAGCATGAGGCCATCAAAAAAATCTTGGACCATCCACACTTGGTGAATTGGTATGCCCAAAACATGGTGGCTGACCATCCTAAGCTTCATCAAATGCCAATTGGTATGGACTACCACACCATGTGGGAACGTCCTGGGACTTGGGGACTCGCACAGCAATCTCCGTTCGCCCAAGAACGCGTGTTAATGAATACATTGGCACAGGCCCCAGACTTTGCTGATCGCTTCTTTGCAGGCTATTGCAATTGGCACTTTGCGATTGACAGAGGTGACAGACAAGAGTGCCTAGGCAAGATTGATAAGACCATCAGCCTGATTGAAAAAAATCATTTACCACGTATCAGTTCATGGCAACGACAAGCAGAGTGCATGTTTGTCATCAGCCCTGAAGGCGCTGGCATTGACTGTCATCGCACATGGGAAGCCATCTTGTTGGGATGTGTGCCCGTCGTCAAAAAGAATAAATTTTCTAGCTTGTTCCATCGCCTGCCCGTTGTGATGTTGAATGACTGGTCTGAATTCAATTCAACGCACATGATTCAACAGGTCGACCGACTTAAAAATGAAAAATTCAACTTCAATCCAATGTTTTTGCGATATTGGGACGAAAGAATCAATGGCAAAACAGGGTTCAACTTGCCAGACATGAGCATCAAAGAATTTAAAAGTTTTTTATGCCGAGAGTCGTTTTAATCGACACCATCCAACATTCAAGGCAATCACAGCAAGCGCTAGCTGACCTTCAGGAGTAGATATGAGAAATTACAATTCAAACCAAAGAATCCTCGTCACAGGTGGGGCTGGCTTTTTAGGCTCGCATCTGATTGACCGACTGATTGCACGTGGCGACGAAGTGGTATGCGTTGACAACTATTTCACTGGGAACAAGAAAAACATCAAGCACTTACTGAATCATCCCAACTTCGAACTGATTCGCCATGATGTCACCTTCCCCTTGTACATTGAGGTCGACCAAATTTATAACTTGGCCTGCCCTGCCAGCCCTGTTCACTACCAACACGATCCCGTTCAAACCACCAAAACCAGCGTACACGGCGCCATCAATATGTTGGGGCTCGCTAAGCGTATTCGCGCCAGAATTTTTCAAGCTAGTACAAGCGAGGTCTATGGTGATCCTGTCATTCATCCACAAGTGGAATCCTATTGGGGCAATGTGAACCCGATTGGTCCACGCAGCTGCTATGACGAAGGCAAACGTTGTGCAGAAACTTTGTTTTTTGACTATCACCGCCAACATAAGCTCGACATACGAGTGGCGCGTATTTTCAATACATATGGCCCTCGCATGCATCCCAATGACGGACGTGTGGTCAGCAACTTTATTGTCCAAGCACTCAGGGGTGAAGACATCACCATCTTTGGCGAAGGCCTCCAGACACGAAGCTTCTGCTATGTCGACGATTTAATTGACGGTTTTATTAGCTTCATGGATCTGCCTGCTGGTGAGCAGGGCATGCCTGGTTTTCCTGGACCCATCAACCTTGGTAATCCTGTTGAGTTCACCATGATTGAATTGGCTCAACTTGTCATCAAACTCACCAATTCAAAATCAAATCTTGTGCATATGCCGTTACCTACTGACGATCCAATGCAACGCAAACCAGATATCACTTTAGCTAAACAACACCTCAAGTGGGAGCCCAAGGTTCAGCTCGAAACCGGCCTGTCCAAAACCATCAATTACTTCGACACTTTGTTGTCAGAATAATTTCACGCGTACCTATTTCACAGACCCATGGACACTCTAGATCTTCACATCAGCCACCTTCAAGGCTTTATGCAAGACGCCGAAACTTCCAAGTTGTACGAAACTTGGTGGGATGACACAACGGTCAATCACTGGCGTCATACACGCTTGATGTCACCCGTATTGGAAGTGTTGGCCGACCTGAAAGATTTCCGTTGGCTCACGATTGGTGATGGCGCAGGCATGGATGCATGGCGTCTCATTAACGCTGGATTTACCAATACAGTAGCCAGTGATTTGTCAGATGCCGTCTTGAAGGAAACCCATGAACGCGGCTATATCAATGACTTCCATGCCATCAATGCAGAGAAGATTGACTTCCCAGATGAGTCGTTCGATTTTGTTTTGTGCAAGGAAACCTTGCATCACATGTCTAGTCCTTATCGAGCTATTCAAGAATGCCTACGAATTGCCAAATTTGCAGTCGTCATGATTGAGCCCCAAGATCCTATGATCGACAACCCAATTGATGCTAACAATGACAAACCCGGTTATGAAGAAGTTGGAAACTACGTCTACACATTCTCAAGACGCGAAATTCAAAAAATTGCATACGGCTTAAATTTGTTAGGCGTCGCCACCAAAGGGCAAACCGATGCCTATATTGCTGGCTGTGAGTTTGCACACTGCGTGCCTGACGATCAAATTTGGAACGAAACGCAAAAAATCATCCAAATGCATGAAAACTATATTGCGCAAGGACTGTCAAAAGCCAGCTATGTTCAAGCCATTATTTTCAAACAAGCCATCGGGGAAGATATCTTCAACACACTGAGCCGCGCTTTTCCAGCTTGGCAGTTTGTGCGCACAGATACCAATCCTTATCTTTGAATCACAATGGTACGAAAAGCGGATGGATTAAAGCCTGTGTCCTGGTCTGAATTGACCAAGTAAGGCAGGATAAACATCTGCCCACCTTGGGCTGAAATGCCCTGATGAAAGCTCACGTGTTCGCAAGTTTGCAACTTGCTAAAAACCATGCTTTCACCAACAAAGTATTTGTATTCGTGCCCGATGTAACGCGCTTTGTTATTTAAAACAAAACGCATCTTGTAAATACCGAGTCCGCCAAATGCCGATTCAACTTGAATAGGTGGCGTGTCGACTGGGATGCACTTGGGTACTGTCGCATACACCTTGTCAAAGGCCTCTTGGTCTGACGAAACGTGAAGTGCTTGTGCGAGCACTTCGTGCCAAAAATCAAAGGGGCACAACTGCGGGTGTCTCAATGCCCACAGGTCATAGTATTTGACAGATTGGTTCGCAAAGACTGCCGCGCGCTCGTGTTTTTCATTGAGAAATCCCAATGCAGTTGCCACAGCATCCAAACTCAAAGGATGTGCACCCCTGTCATCCATGTCCATCACGATCAGATGGTCGTAATGGTGGAGCGCTTCATCTTGGTGAATGGCACTGATGTAAGCATTGCGAGCAATTTCAAGACGTACGGTCCTGTTTTTCTCGTAAGCATCCAAGCCATCCATGCTGAATAACTTGAAATGGCTTTGTTGCGCGCCCCAAGCACTGATGGTCGCTTTGGTCGCATCTGTCGAGTCATTCTCAATGAAGATGAAAGAAACTTCAGCGAAACAGCTGGCGAGTTTTTCAAGATTCTCGAAAACCCGTGGTAAAAATTCCGCTGAGTTTTTCAAACATCCAACAATGACTGCTTTTCCGAATTTCATGACACACCTTTAAAAGCCTAATGGCATGCCATGAATTCTATTGAATGAAAGTAAGCAGTTCTTACTTACCCATCAATCCAATCAGTTGTGCACCTGTCAACGCACCAATTTGCGCTGCTGACAAAGCATTCACCTGATCAGAACTCAGGGCCTTCAAGTCAGCGACTTCCATCGCAGCAACTTGCGAAGTCGTCAAAGCTTTGACTTGTCCAGTACTCAAAGCAACGATGTCAGCGGTCTCAAGCGCTTTAACTTGCGAGGTAGTCAATCCTGCAACTTGTGATGTAGTCATAGACCCCACCTGTGTTGCCGACAATGCCACGATAGAGGCTGTGGTCAATGCTGCCACTTGCGCAGTGGTCATGCCGCCCACTTGAGTCGTCGTCAACGCCGACACCAAGGTAGCCGTCATATCTGCCACCTGCGTGGTCGTCAATGCAGCCACTTGTGCGGTAGACAAAGCTGTCAAACCATTCGCGGTCAACGCATTCAATTGAGTGCTGCTCAGTTTTTGCACCGTACCAGTTGCCAAGCCAGCCATGGCGGCAGTGCTGAGCGACTTCACTTGCGTTGCAGTCAAAACAGCAACTTGTGTGGTCGTCAACGCTCCCACTTGTGCGGAGCTCAACACCGAGATGTCAGCTGACTCAATCGCTTTCACCTGATCCGTGGTCATCGCAGCCACATTGGCTGTGGTCAACGCTTTGACTTGGTCATTGGTCAAAGCTGCCACGCTGTCTGTGGTGAGTGCTTTGAGCACAGTGGTATTCAAGCCTGCAACTTGGCCCGTCGTGAGTGCGGCAATCGAAGCTTTAGTCAACGCGGCCACTTGGCTAGTGGTCATGGCATTCACTTGGTTCGAGCTCAACGCCGCTACTGTGGTGCTAGCAAGGTCTTTGATTTGCGTCGTCGTCAAAACCGCCACTTGACCTGTACTCAAGGCTGCGACTTGACCTGTCGTCAAAGATTTGATCGTGCTAGCCGACAAACTCTGCACTTGGGTACTGGCCAAAGCTGCCACTTGCGTGGTCGTCAGTGCCTTGGTTTGCGTGTCATTCAAGCCCGACAGCTGAGTGGTGGTCAAAGCAGACACTTGTGCTGTCGTCAGCGCCTTGAGGTTTGTGGCACTCAAGCTCGTCACCTGAGTTTTGCTCAAGCCTTGCAACTGGTCTGTTCCCAGTGCAGCCACTTCAGTCGTGGTCAATGCATTGAGTTGCGCGGCTGACAAGCTTGCAATTTGTGTGGTACTCAAACCTTTGAGCTGTGTCGTACCCAAGCTAGCCACATCATCCAAAGCCAGTGCTTTGACTTGTGTGGTGGTCAGTGCACCCACCTGTGCGCTGGTCATCGCGTTGAACTGAGCCGTCGTCAAGGCAGCCACGTCAGCACTTTCAAGCGCTTGAAGCGTGGTTGTTGTCATAGCCGCTACTTGTGCTGTGGTCAACGCACCCACTTGCGCGCCAGACAAAGCTTGTACAGCAGTAGAAGACAAAGCATTCACTTGGCCTGTGCCCAAAGCAGCTACTTGCGACGTGGTCAGAGCCCCCACTTGTTTGGCATCCAACACATTCACTGCGGTTGTGCTCAATGCTTGCAACTGACCTGTCGTCAATGACGAGAGACTCAGCACAGAGAGAGCTTTAGCTTGGGTGCTGCTCAAGGCAGCCACCTGCGCTGTGGTCATTGCACCGACTTGTGTTTTGCTCAAAGCAGCTAGCTGGGCCGTTGTTACAACTGCGGCTTGTGCTGTAGTCAACGCAGCGACCGCAGCAGTCCCTAAAGCCTTGAACTGATCAACCGACAAGGCTTTCACTTGGTCTGTGCCTAACGCTGCAACCACGGAGGTGCTCAACGCAGCAATTTGTCCAATGTTCAAAGCTTGGAGCTGTGATGTGCTGAGGCTAGCGGCTTCAGCTGTAGTCAACGCACCCAATTGCGTGCTACTGAAAGCAGCAAGCTGAGTCGATGTCAAAGCTTTCACATTGGCAGTACCTAATGCTGCCACTTGTGCCGTAGTCAACACCTTGACTTGCGCCGCTGTCAGTGATGTCACTTGAGCTGTGGTCAAAGCAGCCATTTGCGCCGTATCAAAAGCGCTGATACCACCTGCCGCCAAAGCTTTCACTTGGGTGGTATCCAAAGCCTTGATCTGCGACGTGTTCAGAAGCGCCACTTCAGCAGAGCTGAGGGTCGCCACTTGTGCACTGGTCATCGCTGCCACTGCGGTGGTAGACAACGCCTGGACTTGCGCAGTGCTCAAGGCTGTCACCGCCTCTTTGGTCATCGCTTTCACTTGACTAGAAGTCAAGACAGCCACTGAAGCTGTGGTCAAAGCAGCCACTGCTTTGGCAGACAACACCGCCGCTTGTGCGGTGGTGATAGCCCCCACCTGTGCGGTGGTTAAGGCAGCCAAAGCAGCTGTGCTGAGTGATTTAAATTGGTTTGCAGTCAGTGCTTGCACTTGGCTTGTGCTCATGGCGTTGACTGCACCCGTGGTCAGCGCGCCAATTTGCAACACGTTCAAAGCAGCCACTTGTGCAGTGCTGAGCTTAGACACCGATGTGCTCGACAAGCTGTTGATCTGCCCCGTGCTGAGGGCAGCCAGTTGCGTGCTGGTCAAGCTTGTCGCTTGCGCGGTGTTCAAGCCAGCCACTGTGGCTGTGGACAGCACCTTGATTTGCGCAGAAGTCAGTGCCTGCAACTGGCTAGTGGTCAAAGCATTGGCTTGAGTCGATGTCAACGAAGCCACATCCACGGCTTCCATTCCAGCCACTTGGGTGGTAGTCAAAGCGGCTAACTGCGTAGTAGCCATGGCATTGACTTGACTGGTCGTCAGTGCCTTGACCTGTTTGTCTGTCAAAGCGGCCACTTGTGTGGTGGTCAAGGCATTTACCTGGGAAGAACTCAGAGAAGCTACTTGCGTTGCACTCAACACACTCGCTTGCGCGGTGGTGAGCTTGCTCACTTGAGCGGTATCTAATGCGGCAAGCTGCGTAGTTGTGAAGGCGGCCAATGCACCTGTGGTCAAGGCGCTCACTTGGCTCGTCGTTAAGGCGCGGACTTGCGAGGTGGTCATGCCAGCCACTTCGTCTTTGGTCAAAGCTGCCACTTGCGATGTAGTCATTGCTGCGACTTGCGCCGTGGTCAGTGCTGTCATTTGCTTGGAATCCAAGGACACCAAATCAGATGAGGTAATCGCAGCAAACTGCGATGTGGTGAGTTTTTCCAACTGACCTGTTGTCAGCGCTTTGACTTGGGTAGCTGTCAAAGCTTCTACTTGCGCAGTGGTCAAACCACTGATATCGCCAGTTTCAATGGCAGACACTTGGCTCACAGTCAGGCTGGCAATGCGATCGGTTGCCAACGAAGCCAATTGGGATGTGATCAAACCGACAATTTGGTCTGTCGTCAACGACACAATTTGTGCCGATGTCAAGCTACCCAAGCTGCTGGTAGACAAGGCATTGACTTGTGCCGTACTGAGCATGGCCAGTTGTGAGCCTTTGATTGACGACAACGCCGTGGTTGAAATGGCATTCACCTGTGCCGTCGACATCGACGTGATTTGCGTGGCCTTGAACGAATTCAACTGACTCGAGGTCAATGCGCCCACATTGGTGGTGCTAAGGCTACTCACTTGTGTGTTACTCAAGCCTTGCACTTGTGATGCACTGAGAGACGCGAATGCCGCAGTTGACAAAGCATTCACACTGGCTGTGCTCAGGCTTGCCAAATGCTTGGCACTCAGTGCCTGCACTTGAGCCGTGGTCAAGGCAGCCAATACACCGGTGCTGATCGCATTCACCTGTGTGGTGGACATGCCAGAGATGTGTGAGGGTTGCAGCGACGCTATATCGCCAACGGCAATCGCCGCGATCTCTGTCGTGCTCCAAGTCGAGACTGGTTTTGTAGCAGCCGGCATCGCCGCAAAGCTGACTGATGAGTAACTGCTGGTGACGCTGTTAATAGAGTTGGTCATGATGGTCTCTTTTCAAAAATTTTTGTTTTACAAAGTCAGACAGTTACTGATTAGTTTCTAGCGGCCGTCACCAAGCCGTACAGCTGGGTAGACGTCAAGGCACTCACTTGCGTGGTGGTCAAGGCGCTCACTTGCGTATTGCTGAGCGAGGTCAACTGCGACACCGTCAAGGCTTGCACTTGGTCTGTGGTCAGCGAAGCCACTTGCGAAGTGTTCAACGCGGCCACTGCACCTGTGGTCAAGATATTGACTTGAGAAGTAGTCAATGCCACCACTTGGTCTGTCGTCAAGGCATTCACTGCAGCAGTGCTGAGTGCCTGCACCTGGCTAGAGCTCAAGACAGCAATTGCACTGGTGGTCAAAGCTTGCACGTCATCGGTGGCAATGGCTTGTACCTGCGCGGTGGTCAAGGCGGCAGCTTGATCCGTACTCAAGGCTGCGACTTGCGCCGTACTCAGGGCAATGATGTTGGCCGTGGTCAGTGCTTTCACCTGATCGGTGGTCAAGGCACCCACTTGGTCAGTGCTCAGTGCACCGATCGCAGTGGCGGTCAATGCATTCACCTGTGTCGTTGTCAACACCGACACTTGATCTGTGCCCAAGGCAGCCACAGATGCTGTGGTCAGCGCACGGACTTGTGTTGAAGTCAATGCAGTCACATTGCTTGTACCCAATGCCGTCACTTGTGCAGTACTCAAGGCCGTCACCATGCCAGCTGTCAAAGCTGCCACTTGTGTCGTATTCAAAGCACTCACTTGATCGGTGGTCATGGCCACCATATCAGCTGTTTCCATGGCTGCCACTTGTGTCGCAGTCAACGCTGTCACTTGACCTGTGGTCAATGCAGCCACCTCAGTTGTCGTGAGGGCACGCACTTGAGAGGCTGTCAGCGCTTCAATTTGACCAGTTGTCAATGCGGTCAATTGATCTGTACTCAAGCCTGTGATGACCGAGTCAGCCAACACTTTGACCTGACTTGTTGTCAACGATGCCACTTGATCAGTGGTCAACGAAGCCACGGTGTTGTTAGTCAACGTGCTCACTTGACTTGTTGTCAAGGCCTGCACCTGGCCTGTCGTCAAGGCAGCTACAGAGGCCGTGCTCAAGGCACGAATCTGGTCTGCACCCAACACCCTCACTTGCGTGGTCGTCAAGGCTGATGCACCGCCAGTGGTCAGCGCACCCATTTGGTCAGCGGTCAATGAGGTCACTTGCGTGGTCGTCAACGCTGCCAACTTGGCAGTTTCCAACCCAGCCACTACCGCTGCAGTCAGAGACTGAACTTGGCTTGTGGACAACGATGTCAATTGGCCTGTACTCAAGGCATTGACCTGCGAGGTGCTCAAATTGGCCACGTTCGCATTGGTCAATGCACCCAACTGCGTGGTGCTGAGTTTTTCAACCTGTGTGGTCGTCAAAGCCACCACTTGGTCAGCTGTAACAGCCGCCACTTGGGTCGTGGTCAAGGCACCCACTTGGGTCGTGGTCAGCGAGGCAATCTGATCCGATGACAACGCAGTCACGATACCGGTGGTGAGCGATGCCACTTGTGTTACGCCCAAGGCCGTGACCTGTCCGGTCGTCATGGCATTCACACTGCCCGCACTCAGCGCTTGCAGCTGCGTGGTGGTGATGGCAGCCACTTGACCTGTGGTCAAGGACACCACTTGGTCAGAGGTCAAAGCTGCAATACCTGCGGTGTTGACCGCTTGCAGTTTTGCATTCGCCAAGTTAGACACTTGTGCGGTCGTCAACGCTGTGACCTGACCTGTGGTCAAGGCATTCACTTGAGCAGTACTCAAAGCGTTGACTTGCGCGGTGCTCATGGCGGCCACATCAACAGTATCCAAAGCTTGGATTTGTCCGGTAGACAAAGCGCCCAACTGACCGTTGGTGAGAGCAGCTACTTGGTCAGAGCTCAAAGCGGTGACAGAACCTGCCGTCATGGCGCCCACTTGAGTGGTGGTCAAAGCCACCACTTGCGCGGTGCTGAGGGCGTCAACTTGTGTATTGCTCAAACCTGCGATCACACCTGTGCTGAGCTTTTGTACCTGCGCGGTAGTGAAGGCTTGCACTTGTGTGGCACTGAGTGACGACACTTGGTCAGAGTTCAGCACAGCAATGTCTGCTGTTTCAACAGCTTGCAGCTGCGTCGTAGTGAACGCTTTGACTTGGTCATAGCTGAGGTGGCTGACTTCGCTGGTGGTCAACGACACGACTTGCGCGGTGGTGAACGCACTCACTTGATCAGCCGTCAACGCAGCCAATTGGGTGGTGTTCAGGCCAGCCACATCTGTGGTCTCAAGGGCTTGCACTTGTGCTGTAGTCAAGGCCTTGATTTGCGTGGCGTTCAACACTTGAACGTCTGCATTCTCCAAGGCTTTCACTTGTTCAGTGCTCATGCCTTTGACTTGGGCTGCACTCAGGCTTGCCACTTGGCTGGTCGTCATGGCCACCACTTGCGCGGTGCTCAGAGCATTCACCTGTGCTGTGCTCATGGCTTGCACTTGAGATGTGCTCAAAGCAGTCACATTGCCCGCCGTCAAAGCTTGCACTTGAGCTGTGCTCAAGGCTGCTACTTGGCCGGTGCTCATGGCCACGATGTCAGCAGACTCAAGCACCTTGACTTGATCTGTGGTCATCGAAGCGACCTGAGCTGTGCTCAGGGCTTTGACATCCGCCGTTTCCAAAGCCACCACTTGGGCAGTCGTCAAAGCGCTAACTTGGCCTGTGGTCAAGGCAGCCAACTGCGTGCTGCTCATGGCGGCCACGTTAGTTGTGCTGATGGCTTGTACTTGCGTGCTGCTCAAGGCTTGCATTTGGGCAGTCACCAGTGAAGCTGCGGCAGCCGTGCTCAAACCCGTCACTTGGCCTGCGGTCAGCGAGGCCACCTGTGTGGTGGTCAGCGCGGCCACATTGGCATTGGTCAAGGCGTTGACTTGTGTCGAACCCAAGGCTTGCACTTGTGAGGTACTGAAGGCTTTGACTTCAGTCGCAGTCAAGGCAGCCATTTGGCCAGTGGTCAATGCAGCCACTTGCGTGGTGTTCATCGCAGCCACTTGAGCTGTGGTCATCGCAGCCACAGCCGTGGTCGTGATGGCTTTGACTTGCGCTGTATCGAGCGTGCCCACTTGTGCGGTGGTCAAGGCAGATACTTGGTCAGAGTTCAACGCACCCACGTTGGTGGATGTGATCACGGCCACCTGGGCTGTGGTGAACTTAGACACTTGATCCGCCGTCAACGACGTGACGGCTGAAGTGGTCAATGCTTTAACTTGACCGGTGGTGAGGCCCGTGATTTGGGCATCATTCAAATTGGCAAAGTCTTCTGCTTCCAGCGCATTCAACTGCGTCGTGCTCAAGGCTTGCAGCTGCGTGCTGGTCATCGCCTTGACGCTGTTGAGGTTCAAAGCTTGAATGTTGCTGGTGCTGAGCTTCCCGACTTGAGCTGTGGTCAAAGCCTTGGCTTGAGCCGCGCTCAAGGTAGCCGCCTCAGTGGTGGTCAGCGCAGCCACTTGGCTGGTGCTGAATGCTGCCACTTGATCGGTACTCAGAGCTGCCACTTGGGCAGTACTCATCACAGCAACACCGGCGGTTGAGATAGCGTTGACTTGCGCCGTGCTCAAGGCACGCACATCGTCCGCACCCAAGGCGCTCACGCTACCAGTGCTCAAAGCGCCCACTTGGCTTGTGGTCAATGCAGCCACTTGGCCTGTGCTGAGCGCTTGCACTTGTGTGCTGCTGAGCACATTCACTTGGGCAGTGGTCAATGCAGCCACTTGGTCAGTGGTCAGGCTAGACACTTGACCTGCAGTCAATGCGCCCACCTGCGTGGTGGTGAGTGCAGCCACTTGGGCTGTGTTCATGGCCGACAGGTCACCCACTTCAAAAGCAGCTACTTGTGACGTGCTCAAAGCTTGAACTTGTGTCGTTGTTAGCGCAGCCGCTTCGCTGCTGGTCAAGGCAGCGATTTGGGCTGTACCCAACGCACCCACTTGGGTGGTGGTCATGGCAGCCACACCAGCTGTGGTGATGGCTTGCAATTGGTTGTTGCTCAAACCTTTGATGGCATCTGCGCTCAAACCACTGACACCCGTGGAAGACAAGGCTTGCACTTGTGAGGTGCTCAGTGCTGCGACTTGTGTGGTTGACAAGGCCTTGGTCTGTGTACTACCGAGCGCAGCCACATCAGCGGTTTCCATCGCTGACACTTGGGTGGTGCTGAGTGCAGCCACCTGGCCTGTGGTCAAGCCAGCAACTTGCGCGGTACTCAGGCCAGCCAAAGCGGCTGTGGTCACAGACTTGATTTGTGCAGAGGTCAACGCCGCCACTTGCGCTGTGGTCATGCCCGACAGCTCGGCTGTGCTGAGCGACGCCACTTGCGTGCTGGTCAACGCGGCCACATCGGCCGTATCAATGGCTTGCACTTGGGTCGTGCTGAACGATTGCAGTTGAGCGGTGGTCAATGCCGCGACTTGGTCTGACGTCATCGCCTTGACCTGTGCCGTGCCCAAGGTGGACACGTTGCCTGTGGTCAACGCTTGTACTTGGCCAGAAGTCAATGCGGCAACACGGTCAGTGCTCAGCGAAGATGTTTGCGTGCTGGTCATCGCCGCCACGCCATCGGTGCTAAAACCGCGCACTTGTGCGGTCGACAGGGCGCCCAATTGCGCGGTACTCAATGCGGCAACGCCAGCTGTGCTGAACGATTCAATTTGTTCAGTGGTCATGACACCCACTTGTGTGGTGCTCAAACCGGACACGCCTGTGGTGCTCAATGCACCCACTT
>JACCDR010181233.1_pt1 | contig 13949 bp, 21 predicted proteins | sample 7446431 | NCBI WGS metagenome assembly JACCDR01 (sample SAMN15323443, study PRJNA562643) | freshwater metagenome | isolation source: river surface water | place: USA:Blue River Watershed | collected 2017-08-17 | reverse complement strand
GTACTTCCGGTCAACACCGTCGACCTGCTCTTCGCTTCGCCCGGCGGGATCAGCGGAATCGACTTCGCGCTTGAATCCGGTGAGGCAAAGGTCATCACCCTGCCGGAGGTCTGGCGGAACAACATCGGCGCGACCACACTGAACTCCAGCACCATACGCGGCTTCGTCATCACTCCGCGCTGCGAGGGAGGGGTGCAAGGCGCCCCATACGGCCTGTCACCGCATACGTACGGACAGCTCACCAGGATCAGCGGCGGCATTCGTATTCACTCGTAGTGGTCAGGTAGACTGATCAGGAAGAAAGGAGCCCCCGGTGGCTTACTCGTACAGCGACTACAACGGCCTTCGCGTCCCGGACGGAGCGTCCGCCGACGACGTGGCCGAGCACCTGTCCTACCTGATCGAGCAGCTCGACACCAGGTTGCAGGGCGTGGCGTCGTCGACCGCCGAGCGGGACTCGAAGTTCTTCGATGCTCCGGCCGGGTTCGTGTGCAAGGTCATGAACACGACCCCGGACCCTGACGAGCTGGTCGGCATCTACGTCAAGACGAAGCCTGCGGGCTCGAACGGGTGGTACACGCTCTACGAGAACGCCACCACGTTCACCGTGCAGCCGCTGCTGCTGGTCGACGGCTACGAGCCGCGCACCAACGACACCGTGCCCAAGATCGTCGTGGAAGACGAGAACTGGATTACGATCGAAGGCCAGGTGGTCCGGACCGACGGCGGCGTGATCACCTTCGGCTCCCCCGTGGCGTACGTTCCGGCGCCGCTCGCGGTCCCGGCCCAGACGCATGACTGGCCGGTCGGCACCACGGGCGTCAGCGCGGCCGGTGCGCCCCGCGTGTCCCTCTCCACATCGTCCCTGGCCTTGGTCTACTGGGGCCCGAGCTGCACCGCGTTCATGTTCGACGGCATCCGCTACCGGCGCGCCACTTCCTGAAGGGCTGATCATGGCAAGGTACGTCTACGGAGGGTCCGGCGCGGCGCAGGTCGTCAGCGGATCGGGTGCCCCCACCACGGCAACCGCCACCGTGAAGAACGCCCGTACGGCGGGCGCCACGGTGACGGACGTCCTCAACATCTCCGGCGGCGCGCTCGCGGGCGTCGTCACGCCGGACGCGGCCACCGGCCAGATCCTCTTCCAGGGCCCGGACGGCTATACCGATCCGCTCTGGCTCGACTTCGGCTCCGGTCCCCGCTGGGCCGTGCACCCGGTCGACCTGAACGCGCTGGTGACCGCGAAGCGAGCGGCCCTGGCGGCGGCGGAGAAGGCCACCCCGTCCGGGACCACGGCCAAGGCCAGCCTGCCGTACACCGCGAACACGATCGGTGCGGACCAGATGGCCGCCATCGACCCGCTGATCATCCCGCGCGTGGCCGACGCTACCGCGCGCTCGGCCGCATTCCCGTCCCCCACGGACGGCGACCGCGCCTACATGCTGGACTCGCACGCCATGGCGTCGTACTCCAGCGGCCTGGGCCGGTGGGCCCCGCAGATGACGCTCCTGGGCGAGATCAACCTCGCGGTGAACACACAGAACAGCGTCCAGTTCACCGGCATACCCCAGAACTTCAAGCACCTCCTGTTGGTTTACACCGGGCGGTGCGCGTCGGCCGGTACAGCGGCCTTCGAGTGCCTGCGGATGCAGTTCAACGGCGACACGGCCGCGAACTACCGCTGGAACAACCTGATGCCCCTGCGGTGGAAGATAGTCACGTCCACGCAGACGTTCATGCCCTCGGAGAGCGACGGGTCCACGGCGGGCGTCACCACTACCACCGACACCGACGCGTACAACATGCGCGCGGCGTTCTTCGGCTCGAACGGCGACGTGGCCGGAAACGTCGGCTACATCCCGGGGACGCTGTGCGCCGCGAACGCCCGTGGCGGAGGGTCGATCCTGATCCCGAACTACAGCAGCAGCTCCTACATCAAGACGTTCCGGGCCGAGTCCGGTTGGACGCTCCCGGCTGTGATCGGCACGACGACGTACGGCTGCAAGCTCAGCCCGGCCGGGTCGTGGAACAACGTGGCCGCGATCACGTCGATTCTGCTGTACGCGCAGGTCTCCGGCCTGTACGACATCGGCACCACGTTCAGCCTCTACGGATTGGCCTGACATGCCCGACGACATGCCCGTGGGCCCCACCTACGTCCTGTCCTGCACGACCGGCAACACCTACGAGGGCGACGTCTCGGAGTCGCCCGAGCTGCTGGCCCAGGCCAAGCAGGAAGACGAGCTGGCTCAGCTCGAAGTGCTCAATGCCGCCCTGGCCGAACGCGCAGGGCGTGTAAACGACGGCTCTGGTGACGCGCCGGGGCTGGTGAAAAAGGAAGAGGCCGAGGAGTCATGACCACGAAGTTCAGGCACCGGATCGGACGGCGGGGCGCGTGCCTCGCCATGCTGTCGCTCCTCGTCAGCTCGGTGGGCTGGGGCACGCTGACCGACCCGCCCCTGAACTACGGTGACCTCCCGATCCTGAATGCTGCCGACCCGGCCATCTGGGGTGTCGTGCAGATCATCCTGGGTCTGATCGGCTTCGTCTACGTCTTCGCGGACTCTCCGGCCACGGACCGGTACGGCTTCCAGGCGATCCTGCTGGCCCCGTCCATCTGGGGATCGGCCTGGCTACTTTCTGTCGTCGTGGGCAACTACGATGGAAGCATAGTGATCGGGTTGCGGCAGGCGACCCTGTGGCTGGGCTACGCGCTCCTGATCTTGATCGTCTCGGGGATGATCGGCGTGGAAGACCTGAACCGAGAGGACAAGGACAGATGAGCGAGCTGGTGACCGCCTTCACCTCGCTGGGGGGTGTGCTCGTCGGCGCGCTGCTGCTGTACATGGGCAACCGGTACGTGGCCAACAAGTCGAACCAGGTCGGCCGTGCACAAGTCGAGGTCGAATCGCGTAAGGTGGACCAGGCGGCTTTCGAGCAGTTCACCCGTACGTACGAACGCGAGATGACCCGGCTCACGGCCCAGGTAGAGCAGACCACGAAGTGGCTGGCCCTGAGCCTACAGCACATCAAGCAGCTACGGCGCGACGTGGCGGACTCCCGGGAGCTGACCGCGTTCCCCCAGGAGCTGAAAGACATACCCTTTTGGATCTTGGACACCAACGACGACGGCACGCCTGCTCGCCGTCGCCGAGGCCCTGAAACACCTGAGTGAGGTACTGATGGCTACACCCCAGGCACTGACCGCAATCCGCATCGGACGAGCTGAGATCGGTTACCGGGAGGGTGGTGGCCAGTCCAACAACAACGACCAGAAGTACTCGAAGGAGGCCCCGGGCCTCGCCTGGTCGAACCGCATGGCCTGGTGCCAGACGTTCCAGTCGTGGATCTTCTACAAGGCCGGAATCCAGTCGCTCGCGCCGATGACGGCCGCGTGCGCCACGGCGACGAACTGGTATAGGAACAAGGGCCGCTTCAGCAAGTACCCGGCCATCGGCGCCATGGTGTTCTTCGGCCCCGGCGGCGGCTCGCACGTGGGCCTGGTCACCGGCTACGACGCGACGTACATCTACACGGTCGAGGGCAACACGAACGGCAACGGCTCGGCCGAGGGCAACGGCGTGTACGAGAAGCGCCGCCCGCGTGGCGACTCGTACACGTACGGCTACGGCTACCCGGCGTACGCGGAGGGCATCATCTCCGCCGACCCGGCCGCGACCATCCCGGGCGCGCGCTACAAGGCCACGGCCCAGTACACCGACCTTGCGAGCGGCACCCCGACGACTCCGACGGACCCGGGCCCGGTCACTCCGCCCGGCCCGGTCGTCGTCACGCCGGTCGGCGGCAAGGTCGACTTCTACGACCTGGGACCGGCCGGGACGAAGACCGCGAACCTGGTCTTCCAGCAGGCCCTGGTGCAGGAAGTGCCGGGCTACGACTACAGCTCCGGACCGGGCACCTGGGGCCCGCTCACGACGGCCGCCTACACCACGTGGCAGCAGTCCCTGGGCTACCCGGGCGACGGCGTCCCCGGCGTCGACAGCGCGACGAAGCTGGCCAAGAAGTACGGCATCACGCTGACGTTCAACACGCCCCCTCCGGTCGTGGAGGAGCCCGACGAGCCGGATGTACCGACCACCCCGACGAACCCGAACCCGGGCACCCCCGGCGGGCTTCAGGCGGCAGCGGCCAAGAAGGGCATCACGATGGGCGCGGCGGTCGCCGACTCGCTGCTCTCGAAGACGGCCGCCACGGACGTGCTCTCGGCCCACTACGGTTCGGTGACGCCCGAGAACGTCATGAAGTGGGGACAGATCGAGCCCCAGCGGAACCAGTTCAACTTCAGCGCGCCGGACCGGCTGGTCTCCTTCGCCGAGCGCAACAAGATGCGCGTGCACGGTCACACGCTGCTCTGGCACACCGAGCTGCCGGGCTGGGCCACGTGGGACGACGTGGAGAACCACATCAAGAAGATCGTCGGCCGGTACAAGGGCCGCGTGAAGTCGTGGGACGTCGTCAACGAGGTCATCTCGGACGGTGGCGGCCTGCGGAACCTCTTCTACGCCACGGAGGCGCGTCTCGCGGACGCCTTCCGCTGGGCGCACGAGGCGGACCCTGACGCGCTGCTCTACATCAACGACTACAACATCGAGGACGGGCGCCCGAAGTCGGACGTCATGTACGAGATGGTGAAGCGGCTCCTGGCCCAGGGCGTGCCGATCCACGGCGTGGGCTTCCAGTGCCACTTCCACACCGGCTGGACGCCGTCCACGGCGCTGCTCGGCCAGCTCAAGCGCTTCGCCGCGCTGGGCCTGAAGGTGTCGGTCACCGAGTTCGACTGTGCGATCAAGTCCGGCGACTCGCTGGAGACTCAGGCCGCGAAGTACAAGGCCATGATCGAAACCGCGCTCGCGGTGGGCCCGCAGTTCGACCTCTTCACCACGTGGGGCTTCACCGACGCGTCCACGTGGCTGGCCGGTCAGCGCCCGCTGCCGTTCGACACGAACTACAAGATCAAGCCCGCCGGGACGGCGATGCTGACCGCGCTGGGCGGCAGCGTTTCAACGCCGACCACTCCGACCACGCCGACGACCCCCACCACGCCGACCAACCCGAGCACCCCGGGCAAGATCAGCCCGAGCCAGGTGACCTTCAACCGGTACACGGGCGGGGGCACTTCGGACCAGTGGATCAAGGCAGGGTGCGAGGCGGCCGGGGTCCCGTACAACGAGAACTGGCGGCGCGGCTACCAGACCGCGATGACGCGCGAGTCCGGCGGCAACCCCAACGCGTGCAACGTGTGGGACAGCAACGCGATCAACCCGAGCGGGTACAGCAGCGTGCGCGACTACGGCGACGGCTACAGCCGCACCGGCGTGGCCAAGCTGAACGGCACGCTGACGCCCTTCCAGTGCTCCCGTGGCGCCTGGCAGTGCATCCCGCAGACCTTCGCCGCGTACCACGCGGCCGGGACGTCGCTCAACATCTACGACCCCGTGGCGTCCTGCGCAGCGTCGATAAACTACGTGCGCAAGGTGTATGGTGTGTCAGCGGACGGCTCCAACCTGGCATCCCGGGTGCAGCAGTTCGACCCGAACCGACCCCCGAAGGGCTACTGATGGCCACTCTCATCAAGCTGTCTGACGTGCAGGCAGGACGGAAGAACAACTCCGTCCTGCTCGTACAGAAGGCCCTGGCGAAGATCGTGGGGCTGGACTACTCGTCCGGCCCCGGGACCTTCGGCCCCCGCACACAGGCCGCGTACAACCGCTTCCGGTCCGAAGTCCTGGGTATGAACCGGACCGACTCCACCGGCGCGGTCGGCATGCAGTCGCTGTCGGCCCTCGCTGCGCGCTCCGGTGGCCTGTTCACGGTCTCGCCGAACACCTCGCCGAGCGTCCCGAGTACCCCGTCCGTGCCGGACGTCCCGGCCAGCACGGGAGGGCTCTCCGCCACCAACTACGAGGACGCTCCCGAGCCTGCGATGGACATGTCCCGGACGTCGTACGGCGGTCGGACCGTGAACCAGCGCACGAAGGTGCTCCTTCAGCGCGCGGCCACCATCTACGGCGGATCGTTCACGCTGATACAGGGCTCGTACAACGTCGGCGTGGCCGCGAGTGCGGGCACCCACGACGGCGGCGGCGTCGTGGACATCAACGTGAACGGTATGAGCACGGCCAACCGGCTCCGCGCGGTGCAGGCCCTGCGCAAGGCAGGCTTCGCGGCCTGGCTCCGGACCCCCGACGAGGGGTTCGACTACCACATCCACGCGAACGCGATCGGCGACCGCGAGATGAAGTCGGTGGCCCGCAACCAGGTCGCTTCGTACTTCAGCGGCCGGAACGGGCTGGTCTCCAACGCGCGCGTCACCGACGCGCTTCACTGGCCCACCTGGGTCGAAAGGTACATGTGATCATGGCTGTCATCGAGAACAAGGTCACCGGCGCGGTCGTGGGCGCCTCGTCCTTCACGGTCGTGGCGAACTTCGTGCTGTGGCTGCTGGCCCGGTACGTCGACACCAATGCGGCTACGGAGCCGTCGGTGGTCGGCTTCGTGAACTTCGTCGTGGCGGGTGTGGGCGCCTTCGTCGTGGGCTACGCGTCCCGGCACACGCACCGCGAGGAGCTGCCTCCGGAGGACGGCGGGCTGAAGGGCACCTTCGGCGACGTGGACCCGCCCGGCTTCACCCTCTGAGCAGCGCGACGAACCCCCGGTCAGACGGCCGGGGGTTTCGTCTTGCCCGTGTGGTGGTAGCCTTGGTGTAAACACCCCAAGGAGGACACGATGGGCATCCGACTCAACATCCCGCTTCCCGGCCCCTTCAGCTACAGCCCGAGCGGCCGAGGACCGTCCGCTAGCCAGGCCCGCGCCGCGCTGAAGGCAGCGCAGGCGGCCAACGCGGCATCGCGTGGTCCGGCGCGCCTGATGCGCGCGCAGGCGGCTCTGGACCACGCCCGGACCCGGCAGGCGAAGGCGTTCAAGAAGGGCAAGGACACCTCGTCGTGGGACCGTGTGGTGGCGCGGCTCGAAGAGGAGCTAAAAAATCTTCTCGACGGGGGTTGACACCCCGGCGGGAATCCAGTAGGTTAGTAGTCAGAAGGAAGCGCTACAGGCACTGACCCCACAGGGGCACAGCACAGACAGTACAGGTCGTTGGAGACGTCCCGCTTCCTTCTCAGACCAAGGAGTGATCATGGACGACATCACCTTCGAGCAGGGGGAGCTGGAAGCCCTTCTGGAAGCCTCGTCCACGGAGACCAGGGCCTCGCGCATAGAGTTCCTGATCGCCGAAGGTGCCGAGTTCGACGCACCGACGTACGACTAGTACACTGGGACGCAAGGTCCCGTACCTAGGAGATCATCATGGCCGAGACGACCGAAGAGCTGTCGGCAGTGCCCCAGACTCCCGCTCCCGAGCTGAACGCCACCGTCCGCTGTGACGCTGGCAAGTGCGGAGCGCAGGCGTGGACCGTCTTCCGGAACTTCAAGGGCCAAGACCTTGTGTTCTGTGCGCACGACACCACCAAGCACCAGGAGGCGCTGATGAAGCAGGGGTTCGCACTCATCCGGGACGACCGAGGCAAGATCAATACGAAGCCCTCTCCGTCCGCGAACGTCTAACTAGGTGGTGATCCAATCTCCTTGATCCTGGGGCTGAGATGCCCCAGGGTTGGGGAGGGGGGATTTAACACCCTCTGACCCGGCCCGAGTTGACTATCTATCAGCTCGGTCCGGGCCCCAAAACCGCCACTGTCCGGGGTGCCCTTACAGCACCAGCATCATGGGCCGGTCAGTGGAAACCAGGTGAGGCTTCTCCGGGCCGTTGACCCTGGTTGGCCCCCAGGTTGGTTGAGCCCCGTTGCTTTCTCAGGGCGGACGGTGAGGCTCCCGACCTGGGGGTTTTCGCATTCCCAGAAAAATCTTCGGGAAAGAGTTGACACCCCCCTGGCGACGAGGGTAGTGTAGTACTCACAAAGCAAGAACAACCCACCGAGACACAGGAGTTGAGGACCATGGACACGAACTTCCCCGAGGGCTTCAAGGGCATCCCGGCTTCCTGGGAGCCGCGTCGGCCGCAGCCCTCTTGGGACCGGACCTTCACCGGCAAGGCGGACATCGTCGCCAACTTCAAGGGCAAGACCGACAAGTGGAACACGTGGATGCGTGAGGCGGCGGCCTTCAGCATGGTGCTGAAGGAGGGTCTGACGGAGCAGGAGCTGAAGGACTTCGGAGTCTACGCCCGCGCCGAGGTCGCGAAGACGAAGCGGCTGAACGGCAAGTAGCCCGAGCAGAGGAAAGCCCCCACCGGCGCCCAAGACGGTGGGGGCTCTGGCTTTTCAGCCACCCAAGGAACGGCCATCCGCCATAAGGCCAGGTACGCCGCGCGTTAAGCATAACACAGGAGTAGACTACTGTCATGCCCAGGCTCCCCAGGCGGGGCGGACCCGCCACACAGACGTTCAAGCCCTACCCCTACCAGCTCGAAGGGATCGAGTGGCTGCGCAAGCGCTCGCGCGGACTGCTGGCCGATGAGATGGGCCTCGGCAAGTCGAACCAGGCGCTGCTGGCCAGCGAGGGGCGCACGCTGATCGTGGCGCCCAAGATGATCCTGGTCGGCGGCACGTGGGACGACGAGATCGCCCGCTGGGTCCCGGGCCAGGAGGACCGCTTCACGCAGGTGGCGTACACGAGCCTGAACCAGCGCGACGGCCGGAAGATCACCAACCTGGTCAAGCCCGAGTACGAGGGCCCGTGGGACACGGTCATTCTGGACGAGGCCCACTACATCAAGGGGCGCGCCACGTCGTGGACGAAGCTGGTGCTGAAGCTCGGCGCCCCGGCGGAGAACGTCTACGCGCTGACCGGCACGCCGGTGCCGAACTGGGCCAAGGAGCTGTTTACACTGCTTCAGCTCATGCACCCGGACGAGGCCCGGCCCGGCAAGCAGTACGGCAGCTACAACCGGTGGATCAACCGCTGGTTCGACACGACCCCCGCCACCATCTACGTGCGCGGTGTGGCCAAGGAGGTGCCGAACGTCGGGGCTCTGCTCGGGTGCGTGCCCGCGTGCGACATGCACGACCCCACCGACCCGTGCGAGCACTACCGCCGGTTCTTCGAAGAGAACCTGGGCGGGGTGTTCCTCCGGCGCCTGCGGGACGAGGTGCTGACCGACCTGCCCCCGCTGACCGTGGAGCGCGTCCTGTGCCCGATGGTGCCCGCGCAGAAGCGCGCGTACAACCAGGTGCGCAAGGAGGCCCTGGCCGAGCTGGCGGACGGCTCGTATAAGGTGGCGTGGGCCGAGACCTCGAAGCACATGATGTGCGAGCAGATCGCTACGGGTGTGGAGGTGCTCGACCCGGGCGCTAAGGGCGCGTCCGGCAAGCTGGACCGGCTCGCGTACGATCTCGCGGACCGCGACCGGCCGACGCTGGTCGTGGCGCACTACCGCGCGTCCGTGGAGGCCGCTGAGCGCGTCGCCGTGGGCCTGGGGAAGTCCGTGCGGGTCATTCACGGCGGGACGCCGGACAAGGACCGGGAGTCGGCCGTCAGGGCATTCCAGAGCGGCAAGCTGGACGTCCTGGTCGGTTCGCTGGAGACGATCTCGGCGGGGCTGACGCTCACGGCCGCCGACATGATCATCTTCCTTGAGACGTCGTACAAGCCGTCGACCAACGAGCAGGCGAAGCGGCGTATCCACCGGCCGGGCCAGGACCGGCCCTGCCTGATTCTGGACTACGTCACGCCGGACTCCGTGGACGAGCGCAAGCGCGAGCTGATCCGGAACAAGTCCGACCATCAGGTCCGGACGTTCTCGGCGGGCCAGATAAAACAATTGCTGTAAACGCTTGACACCCCGTCGGGTCGCTGGTAGCGTTGTAGTCATGAAGAACAAGCGCACCGCACCGAGGGTCTGGGCAGGACACACTGTCCCCCAGCCGTTTCAGGTCGGCGCTTGGACCGTGTTCCCGTGCGCTGACGGATACTGCATCTCGTACTGCGACGGTGTGACGCACGGCGAGCGCTATCACTACCACGATCTTGAGAGCGCCGTGAAGGCGGCGCAGAACACCCCCCGGGAGACGTCATGACCGACCTGTTCGAGATCGAGACGACCAGCGACAGCGACGAAGGCCCCAACTACACCACCCGCGAAGAGTGGTTGGTGGCGGCGATCGACTTTTTCCGCCCGCTGTTCAAGGCGAACACCGAGGCTGAACTCCCCGCGAACATCCTGGTGTCCGTCGGCTTCGCCAAGAAGGCCCGGCCGAACGCGATCGGATGGTGCTACAACTCGAAGGCGTCCGAGGGCGAGGGCGTGAACCACGTCTTCGTCAGCCCGGAGCTGAACGACCCCAAGCAGGTCGTGGCCACGCTGGTGCACGAACTGTGCCACGCGGCCGACAACTGCGAGTCCGGCCACGCGGGCAACTTCCGCGTCCTGGCCCGCGCGATGGGGCTGGAAGGCAAGCTCACGTCCACGCACGCCGGGGAAGACCTGAGCGAGCACATCAACGTCCTGATCGAAGAGCTGGGCGCCTACCCCCACAACGGCCTGAAGGGCTCCGGCCCGTCGGGCGGCGGCACGAAGCAGACCACGCGCATGCTTAAGGTGGTCTGCTTCGACAACCCCGAGTACAAGGTCCGCACCACAAAGAAGATGCTGGAAGAGTACGGCTACCCGTCCTGCCCGTGCCACGCCGAAACGATGGTGCTGGCGTGAGGATCAAGTGCCAGGCCCGGTGGACGATCCGCCGGGCCCTGGCGCGTCCGGGCCCCAGCAGCGAAGTCAAGTACATCTACACGTGGGAGAACCCCCGCCCGAGGCCGAGGAGCGCCGGATATGTCCATTCGTCCTGACCCCGTCCAAAAGCACTGCACGAAGTGCGGGGCCACCACCACACTGACGCGGTACATGTGGCGGCGGATCGGGCGCTCCCTTCAGTGCCACAAGTGCAAGTCCCTCAAGCCGAATTGGAGTGTCTGATGGATCTCAGGGAAATGATCTCCGCCCGAGCGTCCGAGCTGGCCTGGCAGGGCCAAGCCGCTTGCCGGAAGGAGGGTGTCAACGCGGAGTGGTTCTTCCCCTCGTCCGGCAACTCGCACGCGTTTACACAGGCGGCGAAGGACGTGTGCGCGACGTGCCCGGTCCGGGACAACTGCCTGCGGCAGGGCTGGGCGGACGGCGAACTCGGCACCTGGGGAGGCGTGTCGTACGAGGAGCGTCAGGCCCTGATCGAACACGAGATCACCGTGGACCAGTTCATCGAGCTTCGCGACCAGCGCGAAGCAGACGAGGCGGAGGACGACGATGCCTGACAAGTACGCGAAGTTCACGCCGGGCGCGAACAAGTCGCCCATCTACAGCGGGAAGGAGTTCATCGAGCGGGACACCGGGCGCCTGATCCAACTCGCCGGGACGCTGCTCGACGACCTCTCCACCACCACGTGGGACAAGGCCACGAAGTACGAGTGGCGCTACCTCTCCGACAGCTACTACCGGGTGACGCCCCGGAAGCTGTTCGTGGAGCGGTTCATCACCTGCGGGACGTCGCCGGTGTGGGACGTGGAAGCTCAGCGGTGGGAGCCGCGCGACTTCTTTCAGCCGCTGACCGACAACCGATGGGCGGGCCACTGATGCCGAAGCTCAAGGGCACATCCCTTCACGTCGAGCCGATCCGCGACGAGGCCATACCGGATGAGAAGTGGCCCCGGATCGGTCAGTACTACAAGGATTGGACTGACGTCCCCTCGGACTGGCAGAACGCTCCCACCACGGACCTGACGATCCTCTCCGTGGACCCCGGCGACGAGAACGTGGGCGTGGCTGTCGGCTGGGCCGGGTCGGGCCGACCGGCCGTTAAGTTCACCACGATCATGTCGCCCCGGGACTTCCGGGGCTGGTTCCGTTCCGGCATCGGGTGTTTCGACTTCGTGGCGTGCGAGCGCTTCAAGCTCCGCAAGGACATGGCGCTGAAGCTGGTCGGTTCCGAGTTCCCCACGGTCCAGATCATCGGGTGGCTGAAGGGCACCGTGGAGGACTGGAACGACGACTACACGAAGCGGGTCGGGAGCGCCGCGTACGGGTACAGCGAGATTCAGTTCGAGCAGGCCCAGGCGACGATTCTCGACGGCATCGCGGCCGTGATGCAGCACGAGAAGATCCCCCAGCTCTCCCCGGGCAAGCGGCTGGGCACGACGGCCCACACGAACGACGCTCTGTCGGCTGAACTCCACTGGTGGTTCCACGTGGTGAAGTTCGGCTGGGCGCCGGGCGTAAAGCTTGCCAACCTCCCCAAGTCGTAGTAGGGTGGTAGCATGACGACCAAGGAAAAGAAGTACGCGAGGGCCCGCGAGAGGTACGCCGAAAAGAAGCGCGGGGTGGAGCACTACATCCCGGTGGACCACCCGGATGCTGTCGCTGCTCGCAACCACCTGGCCCTGTGCAAGCTGTCCGGCATGACCGTGGACCGCATCGCCGAGCTGGGCGGGGTGTCCGCGTCGTCTGTCTGCCAGTTCCTGCGCGGCACCCGCTCCCGTAGCGGCGTGTGGGAACCCGTGACGCACGTGCACGCCGAGACGGCTGAAATCTACCGGGCCATCCCGGTGGAAGAGGCCCCGCCCAAGGGTGGCGCGCTCATGGACCCGACAGGCACTCGCAGGCGCCTGCAAGGACTGTTCTACGAGGGGTTCAGCATACGCACGCTGGCCCGTGAGCACGGCGGCACCACCTACCAGCGCCTGCACGTCGAGATGACGAACAGTCGTGACGGTAAGTTCGTCCGGGCGTGCACCGTGCGCGAGATCAAGGCGCTGGCCGACCGGCTGAGCGGCAAGGACCCGCGCGACTTCGGCGGGCGCCCGGAAGACATCACCCGGACCCGGAACGCGGCCCGCCGCCACGACTACGCTCCGTTGATCTGCTGGGATGACGACACGATCGACGACCCGGACGCGATCCCTGAGTGGACCGGCCGGTGCGGGACCAACGCCGGATACCAGGCGCACAAGAAGCTGGGGACGCGCTTCCTGGTCCCCACGGCGTCCGGCGGGTACAAGGAGTCTCCCGGCTGCTACGCCTGCCGTGAGGCCGAGTACGCGCACCGCAAGGGTGGCGTGGAACGGCAGAACTGGGGCAACGGCGCACACGGGCCGGTGTCCGAGGAGACGGCGCTCATCGTCAAGCGGCTGGTGGCAGGCGATACGCCTACGCAGATCGCCGAGGCGATGGGTGTGAAGCGGTTCAAGGTCTACAACATCCGCAGGACCGTGCGCGCGGGCGGCTACGCCGCGCTGACCGAAGGAGTCACCGATGTCTGAGCGAGTCTCGATCTTCCCCGTCCGGCTTTCCCAGCTCCTCACCCGCTCGGCTCCGCGTGAGGCCACGGTGCCCCACTCGGCCTACAAGCTGGCGCACCGCTACGCGGAGTTCTGGAAGGCGAAGGCCCTCGGCGACTCGCCCGAGTCGGAGTTCGAGCTGAAGTTCATGGGAAGGGACGAAGCCAGTGGCGACGACATCTACGCCCTCCGACGGAGGACCGAAGCGTGAAGCTCCCGAAGCGGGCCGGTACTGTTCCTGCGGCTACCTCACCGAATGCCCCATCTGGTGCGGCGACCACCACCGACCAGGCGGCCTCTGCGGGGGCTGGCCGAGTCAACCTCCCCCCGCCCGCTGACGGCGTGCTGCGGGTGTCCTACTCGCAGCTCGACAACTTCCGGCAGTGCCCGCTGAAGTGGAAGTGGCAGTCCGTCGACTGGTGGAAGCCCAAGGAGGAGGCGCCACAGCTCTCCTTCGGCACGAAGTGGCACTCCGTGCTGGAGACGCACTACCGGACGCTTCGGGACCTTCAGCAGACCGGCCCTGGCGACTCCGAACGCACTCCGAAGCGAGGCAGCTTGGCCTGGGAGGAGTGGCGCCACGAGTGCAACAGCGCGGCCTGGGCGTGGATTCTCGCCAACACGGCCGAGGGCTCCGACGAGCGGTC
>JACCDR011087207.1_pt1 | contig 13955 bp, 13 predicted proteins | sample 7446431 | NCBI WGS metagenome assembly JACCDR01 (sample SAMN15323443, study PRJNA562643) | freshwater metagenome | isolation source: river surface water | place: USA:Blue River Watershed | collected 2017-08-17 | reverse complement strand
CTTGGTTTGCTCCCTTTCCACTTGGGGTAAGGCGTAGGAAATTGCTTTAGCTGCTAGGCGCGCAAAGAAAATTTTGTGAGTCGTACTTTTGTACGGTGAACTAAATTTTGCTGATGTTCAACGCCGCAGATGCGTTAATTTATTTTGCTTTTGGGCGCTTCGCACCGTAGCGTGACCGTCCCATCGTTCGGTTTGCAACGCCAGTAGCGTCGTACTTACCGCGAACAATAGTGTAGTTCACACCGATGTCCTTCACACGTCCACCACGCACGAGGACCACTGAGTGTTCCTGCAAGTTGTGCTTGATACCTGGGATGTACGCAGTAATTTCCATACCGTTTGAAAGACGAACACGAGCGATCTTTCGAATCGCAGAGTTCGGCTTACGCGGCGTCTTGGTCGTTACCTTGGTACACACACCACGCTTGAATGGTGAATTGTACGAATTAGGCTTGTTGATGATTGAGTTAAAACCCATTGTCAACGCACCCGTCTTCGTTCGAGTGACCGGATCACGGCGCTTCTTCTTGGTTAATTGATTGATTGTTGCCATAAAGCCCGCGTAGAATACTACAAGCGCCTTTGATTTGCAAGCCTAAAAACGCTACCGGTCGGTCCACTCATGAACCTCTAGCCGATGAGAAACTTGGCAATACTAAAGGTGAACTGGTAGAGCGGGTCACCAAGAAGCACGACGAACAAAAATATGACTAAACCGAAGGCGAGGAGGACATTTTGCTCCATATACCGGCGGAAGCCCTCATATTGCATTCGGAGCGAAAAAGGGAGAAAACGAGGCAAAATCTTCGATCCGTCGAGCGGCGGAATTGGCACGAGGTTAAAGAATGCCAAAAAGAGGTTCATAATCACGAGTTGGGCCGCTAAAAAGAGAAATGTCTCGCTCATATTTGCACCGACCCCAATATGGACCACGAGTGCAAAAATAAGTGCCAAAGCGATATTTACGAGTGGTCCCGCCCCCGCTACTATCGCCTCGCCCCACTTCTGATTACGGAAATTATACGGGTTATACGGTACCGGCTTCGCAGCACCAAAGAGTAGTGGTGACCCGGACATAACCAAGAGTCCTGGCACAATAACTGACATAAACGGGTCGATATGCACGAGTGGATTGACCGACAGACGGCCTTCGAGTCTGGCGGTTGGGTCCCCCATCCAGTTGGCAGCATAGGCATGGCCAACCTCATGGAGAACAATTGAGACAACAAGACCAATAATTAGGGCAATAGTAAGTGGTTCCATAGTGTTCGTATTATACACGAAGCGCCACCGCCGTCTCGTATGGAAGCGGCTTGCAATATTGGCTGTCCGTGGTAGGATAGCGGGACTAAATTTATCGATATGGCAAAAGTTTGCGACATTACCGGCAAGAAGACCCAGATTGGTGGGAAGTACAGTAACCGTACTCGTGCCACTCAGTTCAACCCGTCTGGCAAGACGAAGCGTGTTCCGAATCTCCAGAAGCGCCGAATCTACGTGCCAGAAATCGAAAAGACTGTAACCGTGAAGGTTTCGACCAAAGGTCTCCGCACGATTGCGAAGAACGGAGCGTTCAAGACATTGAAAGAAGCAAAATTGATTTAATTTCTTTGTTCAAAAACCGCCAGTCAATGACTGGCGGTTTTTGTATTTTATTCTTCCCATAACTTTGTTCCGTCAGTGACAAATTTCACGCGTCCGCTATCTGCGGTGCTTCGCAAGGCTACACCCTCAGCAGTCACCCGACTTACCACCTCCTCGTGCGGGTGACCGTAGCTATTGTCTCTACCCGCTGACACTACTGCGTACTGCGGCTGCACTGTCTCTAGAAAAAGCTGTCCGGTTGAGGTTCTCGATCCATGATGTCCAAGTTTTAACACTTCGCTCTGGAGCTGTTCACCGTACGTCACACTTATGTAATCTTCGATACTCTCGGGTGCATCACCGGTCAACAAAAAATCGATGTCACCGTATGAGAGCTTCGCAACTATTGAGGCGGTGTTACTCTCAAGCATCGATGGGTCTCGCTCTGGCGAGAGAATTGTCAGGGTTGTCGACGCACCAAGTGTATACACCTGTCCTGCCCTCGCCATATGAACGACAGCTGTTTCTGCAGTGAGTGCCTTTTGGTAGGCGCTTGCGGTCATGGTCTCGCCGGTGTTTTCGGTTGTGAGGATACTCGCAACCGTGTAGCGCGCAAGGATATCAACCAACCCCCCGATATGATCTTTGTCTGGATGCGTGCCCACGACCAAGTCGAGTGTTCGGTCACCCCACGGTAGCTCACGGGCAAGCTCGCGCAGTACCGTCCCATCCGGACCACCATCAATAAGGGCCTGCACTCCATCTGGCGTCTCGATGAGTATCGCGTCCCCCTGCCCAACATCAAGAAACGTTACTTGAAGATACGGTGACTCTGTGTCAAACAAGGTGGCTGACTGCCCACGTATCTCAGCCATTGTCATTGCCACTATCGCCAACAGCAGTAGCAGAAGTACACTGACGCGTTGCAAAAATTGTTGCTCCATTACCCATAAGTATACATGTGCTAAAATGGTCACATAATCACCAAAATAATTATGCATTACACCCCCCTGACGTTTGATATACCAGCCCTTCATGGCATCAGTCGCGAGACGATTGATGAACATATTGGCCTGTATAACGGCTACGTCAAACATGCAAATCTCATCCGAGAAAAAATCGAAGCGTACAGTAACGATCCTGAAAACAATAACTACGCTATCGGCGAGATGCAACGCCGACTTGGTTTTGAATTTGGTGGTATGCGTAATCATGAATACTACTTCACCCAATTTGAAGGTGGTGCCAAACCGCTCCCTGACGGAAAACTTAAGGAACTCATCGAACGACAGTGGGGATCGGTAGATGTCTGGAAGACCCGGTTTGAAAAAATCGCCATGACCCGCGGAGTGGGATGGGCCATGATGTACCACGATCCGCACACCGACCAACTCGTACAGACCTGGGTTGATGAACAGCACCTCGGCCAACTCGCCGACCTCGATATTGTGCTTGCCCTTGATATGTGGGAGCACTCGTATATGCGTGACTACCTCCCGAGTCAGAAGAAGGGATACATCGAAGCCTTCTTCAACAATCTTAACTGGGAGGTGGTAGCCAATCGACTTATCTAACGAAAAAGTATTGGCAATTGTACTGATTCTGAATCGGCAGTATTCGAGGCGAGTGGGACTACGGTCTCATTCGCTTTTGTTGTTATGGTTGCGTTTGCTAGTGTCGGAACCTCTGATTCTGTAACAATCGTCCAGTGCTGCACGTCCGTACCGTGAGGGTCACCAACAATCGGTAGTGCTGGTGTTAGACTGCGAGTATAGAAAAATCGGTACCAGAAGAGACCAAGGAATATATATGACAACGGCACCAGGTAGCCAGGGAATGGCGGGATTATCACCGCAGCAAATGGTATAGCGGCAAAGAGCTCTGCGACCTTGATGATATACAGAAGAGACAGCTCAGCCAAAGCACCAAGCGGCGTTGCCAACACTACCGACACCATGGCGAGCAGACCCGCGAGGAACGTCAGTAACATCGCCACCGGAACCATTGGTAAGACAAGCAAATTGACCGGGACTGCGACAAGCGACCATTCCCCAATGTGATAGAGCAACAGTGGTGCGACTGCAATTTGCGTCGCAATCGTCGCGACCAGAAATGACCGTAGTGAAAACCAGCTAGATACCCGAGTAAAGGCCATCTCGAGATGTGGCGCGACGAGAATGAGTCCTAGTGTCGCCATAAATGACAACTGAAAACCTATATCGTATCGCAAGATATAGGGATTCCACATAATCATGAGTACTCCGGCGAGAACAAGCATTCGTAATATGAGGTATGGCCGTGCCATAAGTGACGCAATCAAAAACAGAATCGCCATGAGACTCGCGCGCAAGACACTCGGTGCATACCCGACCAGCAGCGCAAAGAGTATTACCGCTCCGATACCACAGATGAGTCGAGCACGAAAAGGAAGAAAATAAGCAAAGACGTACATCACGAATGCCACGACGAGCATGATGTTGTATCCTGACAGCACTACGATATGAATGATACCGGCCGTACGAAATGCCTCCTCGAGAGAGTCCTCAAGCGCCGACTGTACACCGAGGAGTAACCCGGCTCCAAGGGCTACAGCTGGCTCGGTAATGACAAGCGCCAGCCGTGAGAGGAAATATGACTTGGCCGCATACAAATAGCCAGGGAGACTCCCCGCTCCTCGCTCCACAACTACTGGAGTCACAAACGACATCGTATGGGTGATACCACGAGCGTGGAGATAGCCCGGGTAATCAAACTCTCGGCCGAGGTCGGTAGTAAAGGCTTCAGGCACTTCGAGTCGACCCGTGATTTCGAGTTTGTCACCATAGGCGATGTCGCTATAGCGATCAGTCCGCACAAGCACCCGCGTATCCTCCACCGCTACCGTGAGGAGCATACTCGTCGCGCGCACGTCTGGCTCGGCCACGACCGTTCCGATGATGGTGACCTCTTCTCCCGCGAGCGTAGCCAGACTATTATTCATCACAGCGTTTTCAGCCACCCCAAAACGTAATGCCCCAAAGACCATTGCGGTGATTAGAACGACTACATACAAGAGTGCCTGTTCTATACTCCTCACTCCTGTAGCCACCTTCGAATGAAACCGTCCCTTTTGCTGCCACAACACCGCGAGACCAAGTGCGATGACAAGACCGCAAAGTAACACTGGTGGTGAAATAAACAAAAACGAGCGGAGTAACACTCCACCCGCCAGACCGAGCATCAGTATGTAAAAGACAACCGACTGCATATACCACAATTGTAGCAGAGGGAGGAACGCCCTGGTATCGCTACCAGGACGTGGGTCACAAAAGTGACCAAAAGAATCTGCCGGCTTAGCCGGTAGCCCCGCCTTGTTCCTGACACATGTGTCAGGGGCGGGGCGCAACTACTCGAACTCGCGGGCACCTTCGGGGGTGGTACACCAGACCAGACCCTCGATGTGCTTCCTGTCACCCGTCATCCCCACAGACGGGATTTCGTACATAATGTGAAGAACGTTGCTGAGGCGCATTGCTGCACTCCTAGAGAGTTTCAGTATGGGGTGAAAACGTAGACGCTGCGATTTATCTCTCCCAAGCACGCATGGTCTAGTTTTAGACTACGCCTCATTACAAAAATATGCAAGCCGGTGAGGGTGCTTATCCTGAGTAACAAAAAAGCCGTTGACCGGAATCGGCCAATCGGCGGTCGGGGGCACGGCGCTGCCGCGCCCCCGTAAAGATCATTTCGTCGGAGTGAGACTCCGCAGCCGCACCACGCGTGAAAACTTCGGACCGAGCCAAATCCGCACATACCAGCGCGGCAGGAGCTCGGCCGGTACATGCTTCCCCTGCCACAAGGCTTTCCCTTGATGGAGGCAGCGCTTGGCGAGTCCGTGCATCTCCCGTCGACATTCGGGCCGACGACGCAGTTGCCCGCGCCGACTCACTCAGCCGCCATCATCTGTTCCGCAGTCTGAGGGTCGGACGAAAGACGAGTGATTTCGTCCTTGAGCCGCAACTTCTGTCTCTTCAGGGCGGAAATCCGCAGCGAACTCGTCGCCGGGGAGCGCTGCAGCTCTTCGACCGCCTCCCCCAGCTCCTTATGCTTGTTGCGCAGTTCCACCAGATGCGACGCAATGGTCATTCCATCATTCTCCTTGTTGGCTGTCACCAAACCAATGTGACAAGCACTACCCTACCGCACCCTACCGTTTGCCGTCAAGCGCCTCGTTCACCAGTCTGTCGGCTTCTTTGTTTTGAGCGCGCGGTACATGTGTCAGGGTGACATGCGGAAAACTCGCAACGCGGAGATTGTGAATCGCAATAAAGAGTGGCACGAGTCCTGGTTCCTTGATTTGGTATTCGGCATTGAGCTGTTTCTTCACGAGCTCACTATCGAGACGTATCTCGACCATGGTTGTTTTGGTGTCTTTGCCGAGAATTTGCTTGAGTGTCTCGAGGCCTACCATCACCGCATGGTATTCGGCGTAATTGTTTGTGCTATTGCCAATCGCTTGACCTACTTCGCGGAGCACCGTTCCGGCTTCATCAGTAATATAAACACCAATACCCGCTGGCCCAGGATTGCCGCGGGCACCACCGTCAGTGTAGCAGATAACTTTTTTCATACTTGTTACTGTAGCATAAATAGCAAAAGGGCGCCCGTAACCGTGGGCGCCCCTTAGTGGGTGGTATCGTACTCGAGTTGACCCACCAGAATTTTCCCCCCTGGCAAACGCACCTGGTACAATCCATTTGGCTGCGGGGTAAGCAACGTCCACCAACCGTCTTTCGTCTTACCGCTAGTAACACCTTTGGCATAAAGACGAGAGGCGATGGTGCCGACTTCGATTTTCATATCGAGAAATTGGGCTGGTCGAATGTTCCGTGGTTCACGCAATGAAGAACACCTCCGTTGTTTGCCACTACGATACTGATATTTTACACGATGTCAACAATACGTAGACGCGTCGACCGGCGTCCCATAAAAAACGACTCTTCAATATGCGCGAGTATGGTACAAGGTTCTTCTGGCAGTGGACTCACCGCAAAATCTCGTGGTGACGCAAAAAACGCGATTGCCTCTAATGTCCCTCGACTCGTCTTAAAGGTTAACTTCAAATGCTCCTTGGCTTTGCCAAAGACTGCTACATCGGCCGGCCGCACATCAGGAAACGCAAACAACGGCTTTGGGTTCCCGGTACCAAAGGGGGCGAGCTCACTAAGGAGTCGACGGACTGGCCCCAACACCTCGTCAAGAGTGAGCATTGCATCCACCTGCAAAGGAGACGTCACCATCGCTTCGTTACCGAGACGCACAAAGGCATCGTTGAGCGCATCACCGAAGGTATGTATGTGTGCATCATGGACGGCAAACCCTCCTGATGCATGATGACCCCCGTATTCATGGAAGATATCAGGCACCGCCTCCATGAGACGCACTACACTCACGTCACCACCCGATCGACACGACCCTTTGATGATGTCGTTTCCGTCCCGTCCCCACAAAAAGACTGGACGCTTGTACTCTTCAGCGAGTTTGTTGGCAGTGAGGCCGACTAGGGCTGGCCGCCAAAGCGGGTTTCCCATCACGAGTACCGGCGGAATCTCGACCAATTCTTTCATCCGACCATGGACTTCACGAGTCATGGTCGCGACCGCGCCTTTTCGCTCGTTATTAAGGTGCTCAAGTCGTTCAACATAGCCACCAGCCTCACCTTCATCCCGAGTCGTCAGTAAGTGAAACGCATGCTCTGGGGCGTCCATCCGAGATGCGGCATTGACGCGCGGGCCAATAGTGAAACCAATATCTTCTTCGGTAAGATACTGTTGAGGGATACGCGCTTTTCTGAGCAACTGTTGGAGGCCTGGTCGGCGAGACTTGCGAAGTACCATAAGTCCATAGTGAGCGAAAACACGGTTCTCACCAATGAGTGGCACCATGTCAGCAATCGTCGCGACTCCCACCATATCAAGCCACCACTTCTCCTGCCCCGGAAGAATGGTAAACTGACCGGTATTGATAAGGGCTTGCGCCAGCTTATACACTACCGCTGCACCACAGAGATGTGAAAACGGGTAGTTACCGAGCTTTGGGTTCACCACCGCCACCGCGTTTGGTAATGTTTCACCAGGTTCATGGTGATCAGTAACAATCACATCTACCCCGAGCTCGGCGGCCCGAGCGATTGCAGCCTCATCACTCGTACCACAATCGATAGTGATGATAAGCTTGGCACCATCACTTGCCATCTTTTCAACCGCGACGACACTCAGGCCGAACCCCTCGTAATGGCGATGTGGAATGACATTTGAAAAATGCTTGTATTCGATAGCGGTAAAAAAATCGTAGAGCACCACTGCTCCTGGAATACCATCACAATCATAGTCACTAAATATCGCTATGTGTTCTCCGCCCGCAATCGCAGCCTGTATACGAGTGACCGCGGCACTCATAGTATGAAGGAGCTCTGGCGCATGAAGCGTGGTGTACTCGGGCTTCAGAAAGCTAGCCTGATCTGCTTCTGACTCGAGACCACGGTCTCGCAAGAGTACACCTCGGAGAGTATCAAGCGGACCATCATGAAGGAGCGTAAACGGAAGGGTCATATAATCGTTGCGTCTATGGTACCATAAAACGCATATGTCGACCGCACCATCAATTTTTACGCGCATTATCAACCGAGAAATACCAGCTACGATTGTGTACGAAGACGAAACCACCATCGCTTTTCTCACCATTGAGCCGATTTCCAAAGGACATACGCTCGTCGTCCCCAAAACTCCGTTTGTAAATCTCTTTGATGGCCATCCTGCTGCTTGGGCAGACATGATGAACACCGCGCAAAGAGTTGCCAACGCACTACGCAAGAGTGGACTTGCAACCGGTGTCAATCTCATCATGAACAGTGGAGAAGCGGCCGGTCAAGAAGTCTTTCATGCCCACCTCCATGTGGTACCCCGAACTGCTGGTGACGGCAAACTACCTACACCAAACCACGAAACCTACGGACCAAACGAAGCCGCAACTATTGGCCGCCTCCTCGCCACCAATATCTAAATCACGCATCCAAGTAAAAACAAAAATACTATCATATATGATAGTATTTTTGTTTATAGTGTGAGACTTATTGTCCTTCGTACCCGAGTGCCTCTAGGGCAGGGGTATTTCCTGCTTCGAGGAGTGTCAACATTGCACCTCCACCAATTGATACAAATCCGAACTGATCATTGAGTCCAAGCTCCTCTACCGCTGCGACCGTATCACCGCCGCCGAGTACACTCATCGCCTCACTTTGCGCTACGAGCTTGGCAACTGCTTGTGTGCTACCCGGCGCGCCGTTTTCGTAAAGCCCCAACGGTCCATTCCAGAGAATGGTTTTGGCCACTTTGATATGTGGTGCCAGGAGCGCTACGGTAGCCGGTCCCATATCAGTGATTTTTTCGTCTGCTTGAACGTCATCAACTCTCGCTACACGCACCCCGCGACTACTTTCAACAATCACATCAACTGGTCGAATCAACTTTGGACTAGCAAGAAATGCTTCGCCCTTCAGAGAAACATCTGAGACAAGTGACGTCCCCACCTCAAGACCATCGGCAAGCATAATGTCGTTTGCGAGTGCCCCAGAAACAAACACCGAGTCATATGAAGCCAGGTATTTTTCAACGAGCGGCATCTTCGTCTCGAACTTGGCTCCGCCAATAATAAATAGAGCGGGATGTTCAGGTTGCATCACCGTAGTAATATTTCGCACTTCTTCGAGTAGCGTGATGCCGGCATAAGCAGGAAGGAGTTTTGGGAGTGTTACCATCGACGCATGATCGCGGTGAATGTTATCAAACGCATCGTTGACATAGATATCACCCAGACCCGCCAATGCGGCGGCAAAGTCTGCATCATTATCACTCTCGCGAGTGTCCTGTCGGAGATTTTCGACGAGTAAAACATCACCCTCACTCATAGTAGCCCGCGCGTGCGCCAGCTCTTCACTGCCGAGCTGGCCACCCCAGACAATCGGTAGCTGTGTCTGCAACGCTTCAAACACGGGGAGGAGTGTATCTGTTTCATCACGACCAATATGCGCTATCACAATCACTTTGGCCCCAGCGTCTCGAAGATACACAAGGGTCGGAAGCGCCCGCATGAGGCGATACATATTGCCGACCCGTCCATCAACAATCGGTACATTACACGACGAGCGAACAATGACGTACTTCCCTCGTAAATCTCCCGCTTCGATGATTGATTGCATCATACTGAATTATTTAACTTTGAGTAGCATTGATGATTTTGGCAAATTCTTCTGGCTTTAAGCTGGCGCCGCCGACCAAAAAGCCTCCCACACCACTTTCTGTAAAGAGCACGGGGGCAGAATCACCATTGACCGAGCCGCCATAGAGAATCGTGACCGCTCCGGCAGCAGTCCGTCCTGCAACCTTGGTGAGTACCTTCTGAATAAACAGCTTCATCTCGAGAACATCGGCGGGAGTAGCGGTCGCACCAGTCCCAATCGCCCAGACCGGCTCGTATGCTACAACAACGTCTTTGTAGCGAGCAGTCGGGATACTCGCAAAGGCAGCTATCAGCTGCGCTTCTACTTCGTTGTAAAAATTAGCCTGCGCATCACGAACTCGCTCTCCCACACAAATCACTGGATGCATCTTTTGCTTGAGGAGCATGAGGACTGATGCATTGACCTGTTCGTCAGTCTCACCTCGAGCCCGACGTTCTGAATGACCGACAATGCCGTAGGATACTCCATACGGAGCAAATTGCATGGGCGACATTTCACCAGTAAATGCACCAACAGGGCCCGGATGAGTATGTTGCACACCAAGCTCGAGGACACTCCCCTTAGCTGCTTTGGCTACCGCTCCAAGAAATACTGCTGGAGGAGCAATGACAACAATTGCAGAAGTCACCTTCTTCATATGATGCGCCACTGACTTGCAAAGAGTCACTGCGTCAGCCTCAGTGAGCGGATTCATTTTCCAATTCCCGATAATCAACGGAAGTTTATGTGCCATAACGTATGCATAAGTGTACCACACAAAAATGACCGGGCGCTGGCCCGGTCATTGTGTGACTAATTAGCGTCTCGCCAATCGCTGTACTGATAGACATCTGAAGTCTCGGGTATAAATGGTGGCGGGCTTTCTACCAGATTGCGGTCGTATGAGGTGTAACGATCCCGAAATCCAGACGTTGTCACTCCACCGCTCGTCCACTGTGTACCAACACGACCATTTGAAACGATGGTGCCGTTATGCGTTTCGGAATTTCTGATAATGAAGGTCTGTAACCAATTCGGTAGCTCATAGGTTCCCCAATCACGGTAATGATTACGACCATAACGACCATTTTGAGCAATGAAGATGCCGTTAAGTACCATATCATTTGGAACATTGAGCCCAATAAGCACATCTTGCTCCGCAAGCGCTAAAAGACCAGAAGTGGTTGGTGACGTATAGGTTATATTATTTGCCAAAATAATACTTGGATTATTAGTAGTAGAGGTAGCATGACTCGCCGCCAAAGTCACTTTACCTGGTACGGTCCCCTGTAGCCAAACCTTGTCCTGCACGACAATCAGTGGGCAACTCGCAGAAATGGCATACGTACCGACTGAACTGGTCGACGTAATCACGTGTCGCTCAGTTTGCCAGCCATTTTCAGTACTAAATCCCCAGTAGCTTTGGGTACCAGTGACGCGATTCACCGTGACAGTATTGTTGCTATTAAAGCGAATCTGATAGCCAAAATTGCCGCCTGTTGTTTGGTTGAAGAACAAACCATTGGTGCGCGCCTTCGTCTCCATCTCGGTCAAGTCTAGTGTTAAGGCTCCGAAACTCACTGGCGCAGATGGGTAGGCGAAGAGTGCGGGGTTGGCATTACCAGTTGTAGTAAAAACACCATCACGTGTTGTCGTTGGTGTACAACCAAAACTCGGGGTGCAACTCCAGGTCGGTTGCTGACTCGTAACACTTGAATTATGGGTACCATCCATGCGAATACCCCCATTACTGTGGTATGGTCCATTTATCGTGCGGTCGGCGCCGGCCCATACACTACTGTTGAGGATAAACGAGTACTCAGCCACATTAGGACGAGCGTACCGTGCCTGCATCGTACGCGACACTGTAGGATCAGCATACGTATAACCACGTGAACTCACCTGGCGCGCCATAATCGTTCCACAATATGTGGTACTAGCTAGCGTCAGTTGATACTCGCCAACCGGACCAAGCTCAGGATCACTGTATACTCCAGTAATTGATGTGCTTGTACTATTTGGATAATGGGACAGATACCAACGATAATAGTTGAGACCAGCTTCAGCAATTTGTCCGGCTTGCTCGAACTGAACTCGCTGTTCAATCAAGCGACTTTGCGTCACAATAAAGGTGACAAAAGAAGTAAGAATGACCATAAATACACTCGCAAACACGAGGACGTACACCATGAGATAACCGCGTTGCTTTGGACTAAATGGCATACTAAAGATTCTCTTTGAGATTACGTGGGGCCGCACTACCTTGTAACATGAACTCACCCGGGGATCGGAGCGGGTCAATATTTACAATCAAGTTGATTCTGATGTAACGAATATCAGATATCATGGCACTTGGGTTCGCTATCAACGTTCCGTTCTCTGTATAATAACGGAAGGTGAGCTGGCTTTGGGGAAGATTTTGCACATACTGAGAAAGAATCTCCGTCCGTGTTGGTGTCGTCGTGCTATATACCGGTGGCGTACCAGAAGCCTCATAGGTGTACTTAAAAAGCGTGGTGGTGGAAAGCTGGTACTCGACATATTCCACACTAAAGTCTTTGTCTATATCGCTAAAAAAACCCATACGATGACTTTCCGCTCGAATAATCGGGAATGCTCCGTCGGCACCAAACGTCATTTCCCGGGCATCACGAGCCCATGTCAGCAGTCCTCGCCTAGCTACTTCTATTTCATTTGCCTGTTCAAGCGTGACACTGTTGTACTTGTATATTTCGGTCACTGAGCTGAAGATGGCCAATGTCAAAATCGTAAAAAGCGCTATGACAATAATCGTCTCTATAAGCGTAAATCCGCGCGTACGCAAAGTTGTCATATCTACTCACATTATAGCGCAAATGATTCAACTACGTCGCCGGATATTGAGAGCGGGTTGATAGTGATTGGTGTATAGCCCGGTGCACTAACCGTGATTTCATAATCAGACTCGGCGGCAAGATTAGCAAAGAAGGCTTGCCCACAACCACTCGTCGTTCGCACACTACTACTGCCTCTCGTCAACGTGACCGTTGCTCCACGGAGTGGTTCACCTCCTGCGGTAACCACTACTCGCAGTGAATGAGCGGAGTCAAGATTCATAATCAGTCGTGATGCTGTATCACCTCCTGCGGGTACCGCAATTGGATACGCTGGACAGGCTTCAGCAATATCATACCCACTGACGGTCACAAAATAGCTGTCCCATTCAATATTCTCAAATATGCGCTCCCCAACACTATCGGTCGTTGTAGCATAGCTATGTTTGTACACTGGCGAAAAGTCTGCCAAAGTTCCGATAGTCTTGGTGCCGCGCCAATTGAAGTTAGTCGATAAAGGAGTCTCTGTTTCAACACTGTAGACTGCAATGGTATCAATCACCGATGAGGTGCTCGTATCAGTAGTGGACAGCGCTACCCGCAGGGCAAAAGTTGGGTACGTGCTGGCGTCTAGCTGCGAAATATCAATTCGGCTACCGGCAAATCCTGTACGGTTCCCTGGCACCTCACTATCAGGAATAAGTGTCGTCAGTGTTGTATCAGTATAGAGCTGTATGAGGCGACTCGTCGGTACAGGGACTGACCCAGATACGACAATTTCTTGCCACCGCACTACTGCGCTTGGCGACACCGGCGCTGTCACACTAAAACCAGAGGGCGAAAATATCCCCGCCGTTGAAGTAAGTGTCATTACCCCGCCCGCTACGACTATGTTCGATGAGGTTGCAATATCACTCGAAGTGGCAAAATCAAACTGGGTCACTTGCTCTGTTTGGTCAGTGAGTATTGTGAGACTATGGGTCGCTAGTGCGTCAATCTGAACATTGACCGTTGTCACATCCGCAGCAATCAATGTAACTGGTTGTAAGACTGGATTCGGAAGGGAAGTCGTTGCTTGGTAGGTTTGCTCAGACGAATACCCTGGTCGGGTGACAAATACCTGATACCCCGATCCCGCTGGCGCCCCACCAAACAACGCTGTGCCAGTCGAGTCAGTTGAACGCGTCACATCGACGGTCGTGGTACCAGTCGTATTAAGAAGTCGTACCGATGCACCAGCCACTGGCTGTACATTAGCATCGGTCACATTGACCCGGATTGTCCCGCCGCCGAGATTAGTT
>JACCDR010141450.1_pt1 | contig 13955 bp, 22 predicted proteins | sample 7446431 | NCBI WGS metagenome assembly JACCDR01 (sample SAMN15323443, study PRJNA562643) | freshwater metagenome | isolation source: river surface water | place: USA:Blue River Watershed | collected 2017-08-17 | reverse complement strand
TGTATGTCCATGTCTAGTATTTGTCGCCGCTGCTGATTGTCCATTGTTGCATCCTTAGAGTTTTTTAGAGCGTTCACATTTCAAGTATAACTTGTTGTTGTAGCATCTAAGGCTTTAGGAGTTTCCAGCAATTAACCTCTTTTAACGCCGGCAATTCAGGTTATCTACCGGCAGGTGAGTAGATACAGATCGCAATTCGCATTGCATGCGCCAGTGGTTCATTAAACCCAAGGGGCCAGACATTATTAGGTCCAACTAAAACACGAGCTAACCACAGTAGAAACATTTCTAATTCTGGTTCATCAAACAAGGTGACTATGTCTGACGGAGTCAGGTCACGTACAGCTTGTGGTAGTTCATCTAACGTAGGTACGAACTTGTGAACTTCTTGATCTTCGTCATCGTCAGTGAGACGCACATTTACTTTCTGTACTTGGTCTTGTTTGAGTTCTACCTTGCGTTGAAACTCTGCGGACTTGGTTGCAATCCAGTTATCTACTTCAGTCACCTTACGCCCAGCGAGCTCTGGTGCAAGAAACTGAGACATGAGAGTTTCACCACCAGCGTGTTTGCTGAGCGAATCGTAATCTGTGAACTCGGCCCAGAATTCAGAGTTAAGTTGAACTAGACCAGGTACTTGTTCTTTTTTCTTACGAAGCGAGATGTACTTGCGTGCGGCGTTAGTGGGGTCGTAGTACGGAACTAAACCAGTCTGCTCTTTGATCTGTTTAAGTGCGTCAGCGAATGTCATGTCAACCATGATTTTTAATCTCAAATAAGGTTTACTTTATCAGTGTGACTCGCAAGACAGCACAAGTCAAGTTAATTAATCATCGCTCACATCTTGTTGTGACTCCACTATAATGTTTGCAGTGATGGTGAGAATAATGCAAACTGGAACAAAGAGAGCTAGGTCAGGTACGGCGGCGCAAGCTTTGATACAACCTGCTGTAGCTAGAGAACCAACTGTGGAGACGACGAGTGAACCGAATGTTTTCATGTTGTTTATTTAGGTGTATGTATTTAGTGTGACTCGCAAGACAGCACAAGTCAAGTGTACTAAAGTGAGGCAATCTCGTTCTTAACGAGAAGGAGTTTCTTACGAGTGTCTAACATTTTAGAGTTGAGTTCAGTATAACGAGACTGAAGTAAGTTCAACGTATAGCGGAACGTATTCATATCTTCGTGAACAATACTAGTTTGCTCAGATGGGTCTATGGTGTCCCAAGATACAAATAGGTCTTCGCGGTCTAAGAACAAGTTAACAATCGCGTCAGTGAGACGAGTATCATTGGCTCGATAGAGATTACGACAGACGCGATTTACTTTGTTAGCTGAGTCTTCAACAGTGACCTGGTAAACAGGAGCGTACACTCGTTTTAGTAATTTACCTGCTTTTGAGCTTGAGTTACTGTATTTACCTTCAGAGTCAGGGGCCCAGTATATACCTAGTGAGATACACGCCAGCGCGGCAGAAGTAAGTATATCTTTGTAAGTTTCTACACGTTGAATTCGTTCAATGTCTACTCGTATCTGTTGTACCTCTTGTTCTAATTTAACTTGATCGTTTAGCAATAACTCTTTGTATGCGAGCGTATCGTTCTGCATAGTCAGCTCGTTTACGTTCAAGTTCAGCTTGTTTACGTTCAATTTCAGCTTGTAGTTGTTCGTCTTCAACTCGTCGTTGTTCGTTTTCAGCTGGTCGTTGTTCGTTTTCAGCTCGTCGTTGTTCGTTTTCAGCTCGTCGTTGTTCAGCTTCAGCTTGTAGTTGTTCGTTTTCAGCTCGTCGTTGTTCAATTTCAGCTCGTCGTTGTAACTCATGAGCACGCCAATATTTTCGGTTAGCTTCGCGTTCTGCTCTGACATCAAGGATTGCTTGAGCTGTGCATCCAATAGAGTTAAGTAAAGAGATGCAGACCCCATCCAATTCGGGAACTTCTGAGCCATGTGTTGAACCACTAACATCTGAAATTCGGAGTTGTTCTGTAACTGAGATAGAAACCTCAGAGGAGTTAACGAGTTCGCCGTCATAAACGACATTGCTCGATTGACTTCTGAGTTGGATAGAGTTAGTAACATTGACATGATTTATACCTCTAAATTGTTTAACTTTGTTTGACTTACTTAACCAATATAACGCAGACTCAGTGTGTGTCAAGTAGTAATGCGTTTTACGTCCTTCTCGGATTACGAGATAGTCTACTGATTCGAGCAGACCTGATTGACGTATTCGTCTGGTGAAAGAGTTGTAGTCCTTCACTCCGATTCGTTTGCAAAGATCGCGAATGTTTATCATGAGTTATTTTGTAATCTGTATTCAGTATGACAGGTGAGGTTGCACCTGTCAAGTATGCTACGCGAACGCCTCATTATATCGTTTCATCATGACAAGGTAGCGCTCAGCTAACTTCTGAAGTTCATTGAACCGTGGTAAGGCGTGAATATTCTTCCATACAATAGACTCGATGATCTTCACCGCCGCCTTGTCCTCAAACCAAGACGAGTAACCTTGACAAGTATCTAATGTACCAATAGTACCTGCAGGAGACGCGATCTTGGCTGTGAAGAAAGTACCAATGTCTACGTGTGGTAATGTAGGTAGGTCAAATACTCGTCCACTCACAGGTTTACCTGAGATAAAATACTGAGTATCTACAGTTTTACGGTTGAAGTGACGGATATTGCCCTCCGAAGCGATGTATCTTTTCTTACGTGGAGACTTGATACCGAGATGAAAAGTTGGCACTGCCGCACTGAGGACGCTAAGGTGCATTGGTCGTCGGTTAGAGTCTTCAGTATTAAGTGTCTTGAGGAATTCCTCGTAAGATAGATCGTACTGGTTGTTATACTTGTCAAACGGTCCGAATGTCTTGAACAGGATTTCGGTTGACTCAAGGGGGGAAGTGATCTCGTCTTCAAAACCAGGATGAGTCCGCTCGACTCTCCAAATCATCGTGTTAAGTATATGTTCTGGGATATCTGGTAAGGCCTCGCAGATCTCATCTTCAACGTTTGAGAGAAAGTCTTGACTAACTTTCTTCATGTTATTGTAACCCGTCTCTGTAGCAATGTCGTATTCACCATCCAGTGTGAGGTTCTTACTTACGTATTCTTGTACGAGTTCAAAGAACCAGTCTACTAGTGGAGTCTGCGTCACAAAGTTTAAACACTCGTGAACCGCCATGATGTCGGCCTCGTTGATGTGCAACATTGGGCAGTATAACTCGGAGTGAATTGACTCGTGAGCAAGCCCATACAGAGTAGCGGCAAAAGATTTGAATACTTCGTTTTGGTGTTTAATTCTGACTTCGTTGTGCGGAAGTACAGCGAACTGGTCAGCGAGTATCTTGATTTGCTTTTTGATGTGAGCCTCGGAGTGAAGTTCGAGTTCACCAGATTTATTTATTTTGTAGATATTGAGCAGAGTCTCTTTATCAGTAAGTTTGTAGGTTGGTTCTGATTCAGGTTGCTCGGGTTTTGAAGTACGAGGTGAACTAGTTTTAGTCTGCGGGGTTAACGATTGGAGTAGTTCTGGAGTTATATTTTGTTGGTTAGTTACAAATAGCTCGACTACTTTAATTATTGACTCATTTTGTATTTTGATTAGTTCTCTCATTTCAGCGTTTTGAGATTTAACTAACTCTATTAATTGGTTTACTACTTCCATGATTAAGTTTACTCTACGTGTATAACTAAAATATAACAGACTTAGTTAGCCAAGGATGCTAAAAACTTTTGTACTTCTAACCAGTCAGTTGTCTCATGTAATACTTCATCAGTGAGCAAGTCTATAATCTGAGTCTTTGTCCAAACTAAACTGACACGCAGTTTTCTGTTTAGGTTTTCTAAAGTCACCGATTCTTGTAGTTTCTTCCTCATGTAGAGAATTTGACTAGGATAGTAAGTATACACCAGGTCGAAATGTAAGTTCGTAATATCTTGATAACCCGTGTAAGTGTAAGTCATCCACTTACGTTTATCACGAGCAATGTGAACCATACCTAAACAATCGTACATAAATTGAAAGGTGAGCCACAAGGACTCACCGGTAAAGTTTACTGAAACTGGTTAACCCACTCGATCAATTCTGATTTGAAATATTTGAGAGAATAACCAATGAACTGACCTACTAATTCGGGTGAAACTTCTGGTTGAACCTCGTAGTCATTGAGCAAGGTGTTAAACGAGATAATGGAAAGTTCGTCTACTGTGGCTGGAGGGTTAAGAGTATACTCGTCAACGTAGTTGTTGTAGATATCAATTACTGATTTACCGCGACCGTTGGATTCGAGATACTCAACTAACTCAGACGAGTAGTTTAGAGCAACTAAAGCTTGAACCACTAGACTCTTAGTAGACTTGCTCAGGTCAGGAGACTTGAACATAACCTTAATAAGTTGGTCTTTGAGGGACTCAGTGAGTCGAGTTTCTTCGATAACTGGTTTAACTACAGGTGGAACCCAAGGACAGAAATCACCTTCAGCGATTACAACGTTAGTTAACAAACAAGTAAACTCAGTAGAGAGATTTTTCTCACACCACAGACGAAGTTGTTTCACTTCATCGATCAAATCGTCCACAGACTTGGCTACTTCGAGTTTGTTCTGGTCAACCACGTACTCGTTGGTCTTAACTTCGGCCTCGATACGTTGACCAGTGAGGTCGAGATAAACATTAGTGGCCACGTTTTTGTTAGCCAGAGCCTTAACTTCTTCACCATTGGAGAACTGAGCAGAGTAGTAATTACCAACTTTTGTCGTTGATACTACGGTATGACCGGCCAACACTAGATCAAGAAACTGTTTCGCAGACTTGGGAGAAGTAAACCCGGCCGACTCAAAACCAGTGGATTTATTCTTGATTACGTTTGCACAACGTCTATGTTCGATGATTTGGTAGTCAGTGGTGTCGTACTTGATTTTCATATTAGTTGATTTGTAACTAGTTTAACACAGACCGCAGTTAATGTCAGCGGTTATGACCCAAACTGGAAGTTTGTTAGTGGACAAGTTGAGTCTGCCTCAGTTTGATCAAGCGATCTCGGATTCGTTCACAACTGGCGATTAGATGGTCAACATGTACGAAGTCTTCATCGGTGTATTGGTGATGAACCTCATCTAGTATCATAACGACTTCTAGTAGTTGGTTCTCAGTAAAACCTTGAGTCTTGATGACTGACTCTAAGAGTACCGATTGTACTTCAGCGTCAGTTAAGTTGTCTGACATCTGAGTGGTGATTTCACCAAGACTGGTAGTAACTGAGTACACCATACGATTCTTGAGGTCACGAGCATGTTTTGCATCGTCCCAAGCCTTGGCTAAATCGTCCATGGTGAAGTTGATGAATGAGTCTAAACGAGACTTAACCTCGGCTAACTCTTGACGAGTTACGGATAACTCTTGACGAGTTACGGATAACTCTTGTTGAAGAGTCTTAATTTGAACTTGTTGTTGTTTACAAGTTTCAGTGAGTTGTTCAGTAATATCTTGTAAACCACCGATGACTGACATGGCTTGAGCTAACGTACTTTTAGTGTCAGTCAACTCAACCTGAGTAGATTCAAGGCTGGTGGACAGATCAAATATAGTATCTTCTGCTCGGGATAACCTATTATTTATACGGTTATTGTCGTTCTGTAAGATATCTATCTGACGTTCAGCACCAACTAAACGATCTTGAACTCTGGTTAACTCATCTTGAGTAGAACTAATGAGATCTTGAAGTGCGGAGATTTCAGTAGAGGTTAGATTAACGTGAGTACGATACACAGTTTTACACTGCCTTAGTACTTCATTGTTGATTCTACGAGTGACTTCAGATTTAAGCAGATCATATAAGGTGTCACCGTAAGATTTGTTTAACTCTTGGTACTGAGCTGACTTATAAATGATTTCGTAGTTTGAGCAGTCATGACGTAGTTTACCATCATTTAGTGAACCTTCGTTGTTTATGTACTTTTTAACAAGCTTAAACACTTCACGACTATCAATAACAATAGAGTTTAACAGTGCTTCGTAGTGATCAAAATTAATACGGTCCATAATTTTAAACCTGTGTAGTTTACAATCCGCGGTTGGGAGTCGAACCCAACCTACAACCATTGCGGTTAGTGATTTACTGTACTAACATAGTAGTTACGATTGCGCAAGTGAGTTAAGTATCGCTCAGTTTGCTCAGAGTCAGTGAACTTCTTGTAACCTTCAAAGGGTCCCACACAGATGTACACACTATTGTCATATGGATAATGGAAGGCTTGAACTGGTTCATCAAACTTTGTTAGATACATGAAGCAACCTCAATTTGTTTGTTCTGTATTTATACTAACGCGAGTTAACGTCCCGCGTCAAGACCCATTAGTTAGGTTGACTACTCAGAGTCCAACCTTTGACTTTGCGTGTCGCGTGTTTGACATTCATCATACAGTTTATCGCGGCCATGGTGACTTGATCAGCCTCTTCTGTAACCCAACCGTTAATCAAACCAAGTAATTCTTTCTTCGTCCAACCAGAAGTTAACTCGATTGGGGAATACTTGTTACTTGTGTGAATAACCCAACCAGGCTCACCGACATTGATGGCCGGAGCGGCCCCACTATGACCGTGACTGTTCTTAGTCAAGATTCGTTTGACAGTGTGTAAATGAGTCTTGGCTCGTGAATATGCAACGTACAGTAGAGCCCTAGTCGCAGACGATGAGGTGTCAACATACACGGTGTCAATTGACATACCTTGTGACTTGTGAATTGTCATTGCGTAAGGTGGTTCAACACGAGGGATCAAGACCAAGGTCTTGTAGGCCTCAGTGTCAGTGTCAAGGTCATCGAGTTCACCACACATTTGATGCCAACGTGTAGGACTCATGAGGTTAACAATCGCGGAACCTTGACTACCTTCAAGAAGGACTGGATAAATACCGTCGGAAGGTGGGTCAACATTAACTACGGTTACTACTTCGTTATTGTGACCTACACCACGTATCGAGTGATACAACCTAACTTTCTCACCTTTGATGTACGCCGAAGTGTCTGCGACAGGACCCATAACGGCTCGTCTAACTTGAGTGTTGATTCTAGTCACGTCTTTGTTCTCACGAGCCAACCAGACAGTATTACGATCGAGGTTGGTGGTCACATCGTTCACAAACTGAGTTAACATTTGACCCACGGTTTCGTAGACTGTGTTTGCCTCAGACGAGAGTTCGGGGAAGTAGGTTTCTGTACGAGCCTTCTCTGCGATCTCGGCAATCACACCCGCGTTACGCATAGGAGTAACTAATGTAGCAGTGTCAACCGTTTTGAGATACATTGCCTTCTTGGCCTTGACGGGTGGTAATTGTTCTAAATCACCAACCCAGATAATCTTAGATTCACTTTGCTCGACTTTGTACAAGATTTTCTTGACCTGAATCTCAGAGTACATAGAGACTTCATCGGCAAACACGATAGAGTTCTTGGGGATTGCACCGGAACCTGAGAAGATGAACTTAGGATCGTGGTAGTTGGCTTCGGTTGGAATCATACCTAGGAAACTGGCCACGGTCTGAATATGGATCTTGTCTTGAATGTCGTTCAACTTCTCTAGAAGTACTGACTTTGCGGTGTGAGTTGGAGCGAGTACACGTACATGAGTGTCACTGTTAGAGAATATAAAGTACTTGATGAGAGCACAAGTTAAATAAGACTTACCTCGTCCGGGCCCACCTGTGAGAAATACCGATTTGAGAGCAGGGTCAATAATCTTATTGAAGGCGATTTCTTGTTCTGCGTTGAGAGAAGTTAAGTGAGATAACGAAGTAATGTCTAACATGATAACTTGTTTGTGAACTTTATAACGTAAGAGGGAGTTAGATACAAAATAGACCGATCACCTACTGGGTCATCTATCTTATCAAGATACCCGTCTGTAAGTATAACTACACAGTCGTAGTCAATCAAGTCTTCATCAGACAACAGTGTTGTCACTGAGGTACCACCACCTCCTACGGGGCGTGGGTCACTTAATTCAAACTCGGTGTGTTTGGTGTCAAACCAGAAATACCTTGCGTCAACATCATAGAGTTGAACCAAAGAGTTAACCTCACCGAGAAAGTCACCGATGAGTGTGTCGTCAATGGAACCCGACGTGTCAACCCCCACTACCAACTTTAGTTTTTCAGAGTCGAGTGTATCAAAGTACTCACCTCGTGAGATGAACCGTCTGTCGTAACCTCTGAAATCAGACATATCACGAATTACAAAGTTGTGTAACAATGTGACCCAATCAATCTCTGGTTCATGTAACGAATTAAACAAACGGTCCATACCTTTTACCGTGTGACCGAATTGTTGTGATGCAGACTTAATTATGTCGGCGATCTCACGAAGTTCATCTTCAGATGCAGACTCAATTATGTCATTGAAGTCTGGTGATTGACCTACCTTGCCGTCTTGGATTAACTTGTCGTATACTTCTTCAGTAGTCATGTCTGTGTACTGGATATCGTACAGACAGTTATCAGGTAGTACTAGACCGTTGGCTCGAATCACAAGATTTATCACGTAATCTGCGGCGATGTTCCACAACTGTGGATTACGTGTTTTACGTCGAGACATATGAAGAAACACAACGTGGAGTAACTCGTGTGTTAGTACACCAACTCGTTCATCCTTAGTTAACGAATCCATAAAGGACTCGTTAAACATAATTCGTTTACCATCGGTCGCGGCGGTGGGAATATCATTATTGATCTCAAGTTTGAGACTGAATAATACACTCGCGAAGAACGGATTCTTCTGAGCAGTGACTAGACGTAAACCTCGTAAGTTAAATGTCATAGGTTGTAGAATTTATAGTTGGAGATAGGACCAGTGAAAACTACTGTGTCAGTACCACAAATACTTAGTTCTTCAGTTTGAATATTGTAGACGTACAAGTTAGCCAAATCAAGTACTGAGTCTATCGGAAGTGTAGACATGTACTCGTCACTCAACTCTGCGGTTTTTAAAGGTTGACTCACTACGAACTCTAAGTCACTCAGAAAGTCGTCGAGTTCATCACACAGATAAAACCAATCAGAATCTGTTGGGTCACTTACGAGCCACGTGTACTCGTCGTCGTAGTCAGTTACTTTACAGAAGAAGAAAATATACATGAGTTGTTTCTCGATTTGGTGGATACTTCGTATCATAACGCGAGTTAACGTCCCGCGTCAAGACGGATAAGTCATCAAGCTAGGTCAACTAAGTCAGTTAATTCTTTGATTGTGTTACCCAACTTCTTGGCGATTGTGATAATTGACCCGGAGATAGATTGAAGTTTCTTCAGAGACATCGAGAACATGACTGAAACGTACTCTGGTTCAACTGACTCACTGGCCCAGACGAACGCGTGTTCTACTTCAACCTTGTTGGACATCTTCAACGAAAGACTAACTAAAGTCGCGAGTACAACGTCAGGAGTCTTCTTCTTTAGTTTAACATTCTTACCAGCCAAAATATCTTGAATGTTAGGAAGATCTTGATAGACTCGACAGAAGGAATTGAATTCACTCGCGGCACCTTCACCCACACAATGTGTGATGTCTACACCAATTGATACTAATTTTGAGGCCACGTCCCACGAACGAGGAGTAGGATAAGCCAGAGAGTTTTTGTCATACTTACAAAACAAATTCTCACGAAACTTCAGAAAAGCGATTACTCGTTCGTCAACGTTATTAGGTACCGCGTAATTAGTAACCCAGGTGTCTAAGTCGGCCTCGACATTAACGTGTATCAAACGATTTGCGACTGCACCGGGTATCTGGTTAACGGCACAACCGTCTTCTTTACGATTACCGGCCGCGACGATAAACCAACCATCAGGTAACTTGTAGTCACCGACTTGACGATCTAACAGTAACTGTTGACAAATACCCATGACTGCCGAGGTGGCCATGTTGAACTCATCGAGGAACAGGATACCTCTTCCTTTGGTAGGATAGAAGTTAGGAACCGCGAACGACATGATACCATCGGTTACTTGGGGGATACCACGAATGTCTGTAGGTGCGAGTTGAGAGATACGTAGGTCAACTAACTGTAAGTCGAGTTGTTCACAGACTTGTTTAACAATAGAGGATTTACCTAGTCCGGGTGAACCTAAGAGCATGATGGGGGTGGTGATACCCGCGGAGATAATTTTAACGAGAGTTTCTTTGGCTTGGTTGATATTCATGAGTTACTCTGATTTGTGAACTGGATACTTCGTATCATAACGCGAGTTAACGTCCCGCGTCAAGACTATCAATTAGACTTTCACCGAGGTCACTGAAGTACTTATCAAGTACACTGAATAAGTCAGCCTTCGTTTTGTACTTCGACCGATTAGGTAACCGGACACACTTGGCCAAGGCCTTTAAACCTTTGAGTGTAACACGTGTGTGTTGTGTAGGTGTAGTCTGAGCAAGGTCAATTAACTCAGTCTTTTTCATTTTACTGAAGTTACGATGACCTTGAGACTTAACAATCTCTTTTAACTCTTTCACTGAATACTGTGTGTAGTCAACAGAATTACCAACTTGTATCAGAACCTCATCAAATGATACCGGAGTGTAAGGTTCATCAAACACGTGTGAGGCGATTGTGTCGACGGTCATAGGTTCTAACTGGATATACTCACGAACAATGACTTCTTCAGGTTCATCAATTACGATTTCAACATGTCGTAATACGGATTGTTGTTCGCGTTCGTATGACCAAGCGATTACGTCGGCGTCGAAGTCAAACTTACAGAAGTCAGAGTTAATTTGAATTTCAATTTTTCTTTCAGTAGTAAACATGATTTGTTTCTCGATTTGGTGAACTGGATATAACATAACGCGAGTTAACGTCCCGCGTCAAGACAGTAGATTACTTACGCGAGGACTGATGTCAGAGACTTGATCATGTCATGTTTGGAACGTTTAACGGGGACTTTGTAACGATTTGCGATCTCAGTTAACTCTTTATAACTCATGACTGTAAGGTTGTCAACAGACGGAGCAGACTGTAATAAGTAGACTTGTGGAGTAGGTTGAGTGTAGGTAAACTGAACTTGCTCTACTTCATTGGACCATTCATCCAATTCGGTAACCGGAGCAGACTGAGTACGAGTGTTGACACAGTACACCACAAAGGCGATCGCAGAGGTAATTATGTAGGGGAAGAACCAAGCGATTAGTCCGAGAATGATGAGAGACGAGACAGATAACGCGATGGCCAAACCGGGGGCAGTACGAGGAGTTACTTGTTGAGTAGTCATGATTTGTTTCTCGATTTGGTGAACTGGATATAACATAACGCGAGTTAACGTCCCGCGTCAAGACAGAATGATATACTCTCGAAGATATTATCAAAGGTTAAGTCTGTATAACACCACGTTATGTTTTTGTACACGTTAGGTACACATCTTACTAAGATCTGGTGAGACGAAGAGTAGAGATACTGCTCACCATTAAACTCGAAGCGATTGGTAACGTCTTCAGGTTCAATGTAGATAAACTCAGAATTTTCAGTGTCGTAAACGTGTAACATAAATTTGTTTCTCGATTTGGTGTCAAGTTACAGACCAGTCTCACGAAGGAACGTAACCGCGCGGGCGTTGTCTAACTGTATACGACATAGAGCCTGTCTTAACTGGTCTTTCTGACGTTGGTTTAACTTGATATTAGACTCAGATGAGATAAACTTATCAGTTACTTTGAGAATAATACCGTTTGCTGTCTTCACCAAGGTTACCATAACAGACATAGAAGCGATGACGATGGTGTTAGTGTCGAATTTGTGAACTGTCATTGTTGTTACCTGTGTGTATGTGAACATCATAACGCGAGTTAACGTCCCACGTCAAGACCAGAGACTAAACTAAGTGTACGTCAAACCAAGTATCAATACCGGCCTCATCAGATTTGTAAACATGGTTATAACTTAAACCTGACTCTAAGTACAACAAGTAGTAATCGGAAGGGACCTCTAGTACTGTACGTACGCGATTAGTAGACTTGACGAAGCGATTCCAAACCGCGGGAAGTTGTTTGGTGGATAGACTTGTAACGATAGTATACATGGTTAATTGTTTTGTAAACAGTCTAGTCGTGGGAATCGAACCCACGTTAACTCACCAGAGACTAGTGTAGTTTGGATATCATGAAAATGTCCCAGACTTCAGTAATAACACCATCACGTTTGTGTGTGTTGAATACTTCGATACTGGTAGAACCTTCAACTGCGTCCGAACTGATGACGTCGTTTGTGAGGGGGTTTCTGATAACTAAGTTGTATTTCATGTTTGTTTCTCGATTTAAGTGTACTCCGATTACTCGGATAGGTTAACCGGGAATCGAACCCAGTCATGTCAACCATAATAACCTGGTTTTGTTATCGCGTCAAGTGTGCCCGTAAGACTTTCTTGACTAACGAAGCGATTGTGTTATCTACGTGGTTTTTCACCGCGTTCTTAACACGAGAGGGGACGAACTGGTCACCATACACCGAGTTGTAACCGTTGGTGGAGATCATCAACTGGTAAGGAGACAGGTGTCTTAGGTCAGCCAAGTTACCTACATCATTTATAGCATACTCGGTTAACTTTGTCAAGAAACGATCTTGCATCGACCACCCATTAACCAAGTAGTTGTCAAATTCTGTACACAAACGAGCGATCGCGTCACGTTCGGTATCATCTGTGTAACGTTTTTCGGTTTTATAACCACCGACTAGATATAACTTGTCGTTTTCTGATACGGTTTTGGGTGCGGACTTTAATACTGGTTTCATAGTTCTCTCTCATTAGTTGGCAAGTAGGGGTTAAGTGATTGATGTTTACATCATAATACAGTTCGCATTAGATGTCAAGTCTAGTCGTGGGAATCGAACCCACGTTAACACCAGTTACTAGTCAATGTCGGAGTCACTAAAGTCTATGGCCCACCACTTTCCAGTGACATCAATAATGAAGTTACCGTGTGTGATGTCCATTAATGTAACGCCATTTTTAGAAAGTGTCGAGTACAGACTATTTAACTCGTCACATTCATATAGGTCAAGTGATTCGTCCGGGTGTGTACCTTCTATATACGTCATACATATGGTTAACTCGTCGTTGTCAACACTGATGATACTTGGCGACAAACCGAGACTCGACGCGATTGTTAACCCTTTGACTTCTCGGTTAAATTCTACGCGATTCAAACACTGTTTGGTGAACATACTATCGCGATTGACTAATGTTGTCAACCGATGTGACCTCGTTGTTTCCAACTATAACGTTGGTTATTCCGAGTGTCAAGTATACGATCAACGCGAAAACTAACGTGTGAAACTTGGCGTACTTGTTATTCATGTCTGTTTGTGAACTATGTGACTACTATAACATGGACGACATTCCACGTCAATACTAGGTGCGGGAATCGAACCCGCGTTAACTCACCAGAGACTAGTGGTAGTAGATAACCTCGAATCCTAAATCTTCTAAGTGATTCAGGTAGTTCTCACGGTTATCACCAAGAATAAACTTGGGGTTAATAATAACTGAGGGATCTATAGGATAGAAGTAAACCCAGTTGTAGTTAACTAGGACTAATGGTTTTAAACGGTTGAGATATAACATAAGTTGAACCTTGATTTGTACTCTGTAAACAGTTTAACACGGAGGACATTCCGCGTCAATACTCGGCGTGAGAATCGAACTCACGAGACAGGTGTCTCACCGACTTCCGAGTTATGTAACTATGTTAACGCGACTGGCCCATCACGTCAAGTCTTCCAAAATCGTTGGTAGGAACGTTGTTTACGTGTACAAACGTCGTAACTATTGTGAGTAACATGACGGAAACAATCGCGAAAGTTAACGTCCCGTAACCTTGATTCTTTTTGGTGTACATGAGTTGTGTGTCCTCGATTTGTGATGTAAACATCATAACGCGGTTTGTACCAAACGTCAACGCGATGAACCTGATA
>JACCDR012096067.1_pt1 | contig 13957 bp, 24 predicted proteins | sample 7446431 | NCBI WGS metagenome assembly JACCDR01 (sample SAMN15323443, study PRJNA562643) | freshwater metagenome | isolation source: river surface water | place: USA:Blue River Watershed | collected 2017-08-17 | reverse complement strand
TGACCCGCGACCAGACAGACGCATGCCGTTCCTGCCCCGCGAGCGCCGCGAGCCGGACGAGCGCGACGACGCGGTCCGCCTCGTCCATCGCCTTCGATAGGAATCGGCCGTCGGCGCCGCCCTCGTAGGGAGGATTCAGAATGGCGAGATCGAACCGGAAGAACGGCTCGATAGCCTCGAGGAAGTCTCCGCGGACGACGTGCACGTCCTCGTCTCGGGCGAAGCGCGCGCGCAACTCGTCGGCCGTCGCCCTGTGGAGCTCGTGCGCCTCGACGTGCGCCTTCGGCCAGCGTGCGCGCGCCGCGGCAACGAGCCGACCGGATCCGGCCGAGGGTTCGAGGATGCGCTTCGGCTGGATGTTGCCGCACCACCGAACGAGCCGATCGGCGACGTCCTCGGGCGTCCACCACTGCCCGAGATCCTCGGGGTCGACCACGCGCTCGCCCATGTCGAAAAGCGGGAGCGTCACGACCCACCGCCGATCTCGTCGAGAGCTCGATCGATCAGCCGACGCGCCGCGCGTAGCCGCTTCTGCATCTCGACGCGCGAGTCCCACTTGCGATCGACTCCGCCGGGCTTCGCTTCGACGATCGGGGATACCTCGAGCGCGCCGGCCCAGCCGTTCGCCTCGTCGAGGTGCTCTCGCGCCTGTCCGATCAGGATGCGGATCGTCATCGTCGCGACCTCCCGACGAAGTGGTTCGCGGTGCCGCCGCACGACAGGACGTCGAAGCCGCGCGCCCGCCATCGGGCGATGTGGTCGGCGTCGATGCGCGGCGAGCCCCAGGCGAGCGGGGTGCCGTCGCAGCCGTGCCGATCCTCCTCAAGGTAGCGCCGCACGTCCGCGAGCCGCTGCTCCCAAGCTGCGGCGCCGCGAAGCCACGGGACGTCCGCAGGCCAGCCGGCGGGCTCGCGCAGCGAGGCGTCGAGTCCGGCGAGCCAGGGCCGACGCTCCGACCGAGTGTGCCGGTGGTAGACCTCGGCGACGTAGTCGGCCGGCGCGATGCCGCGGCGCGATGCCGCATGCGAGACGATCCAGACGATGACGCGAGCGTCGCCGCTCGGCCGAAAGCTCGCCTCGGATACCGTCAGACGCGCGAGCGCGACCTCGTCGTCCGTCCATGGCGCGACCTCGAGCGCGCGCGCGGATTCGCACGAGTCCATCGCGAGGCCGAGGGCGAAGATCAGCGCCGACAGCGCGAGCGGAAGGTTCACCGGCGTCATCGCTCGGCCTCCCGTCGGTGGCGCTCTCCAATGGCGCGCACGCGCCGCAGTGCCGCGCGGATGGGCGCGACGACTCCGGCCGCGACGACGACCATCGCGAGCATCGCGAGCGATGCCGGCCAGAGGACCGCGACGAAGATGCTCGTCGACTCCTGGCGAAGTCCGCGGCGCGCGTCGAGGCACTCGAGCAGGCAGAGGACTGAGACGCCGACGGCGAGGTAGCCGACGACGAGCGAGACGAGCTCGAGGTCGCTCAAACAAACCATGATTCCTCCTCGGTAGGACGGCGCTTCGGGACGGCGCACGCGTGCGCGATGCGGATGCCAATGCCGACAAGCGCGCGGCCGCGCGTGCGACGCGCTCGCCGCACAAGCTGGGAAACGCAGCCGCGCGTCATGCAGCACGGCCCCTGGTTCGCTTCGCTGCCGCAGGGGGAATCGGACCCGATCCGTCCCCGAATCTGAGCCAACCAGGAGAGACCCCGAGAGCTGTCGCAAGCGCGCGACAACGCGCGTCTCTCGGTAAGTCGTCTCCCGACTCGTAGCGACTAATCGTCTGTGTCGCTACGCCGATGGCGACGGATAGTTGGTGCTGCGTCAGTCGCGCTGCAGCACGCGCCGCTCGCAGACGTTCTCCAAATGTCGATTCCATGGGAAGGCGTGTACACGCTTCGCGTATACCCGTCAAGAGGAGGCGCGTGTATGCCTGTAGCGTCTATTGCTCCACGAGCGCCGCTCGCGATGATCGGCGGCATGGAATCGTTCGGATCTCGCTTGGCGGCAGCGCGCAGGGCGCGTGGGCTGACTCAGGAGAAGTTGGCTCACCTCGTGGGCGTCGCTCTCATGTCGATCAGTCGCTACGAGCGCGATGCGATGGGCATCGATGATGATGTGCTCGAGCGCATCGCTGGCGTGCTCGGCGTACGTCCCGCCGCGTTGCGCTACGGCGCGGAGGCTGTGGACGAAGTGCCATCGGACGACGAACTGGACGCCGACGTACGCTACGTCGCAGAGAAGGAGGGCTTGAGTGGCGACGAGACACGCCGGCTCGCCGCGATCCGGCAGAGCATCGGAGCGCCTTCGCGCGCGCGACTCGCTTCCTACGCTGCAGACATCATCGACGGCCGCCCCATGTCGTCGGCGAGCCCCGAGCCCGAACGTCCAACGTCGGGCCGGAAGCTCCGCAGCTAGGCTGCAACGACCAGAACACGGCGCCAGACGCCATCAATGACGGGCCACGCGCGCATGCGGCCTTCCGCGACTGGCTGTTCGCATGCGAGGGCAGCATTGACGAGCGTACGCGCCGCCGCAATGTCCTGCTCGCCGTAGACGCGATGCAGACGCCCGCAGTCCCACACGCTAGCGGACGTCGGTGAAACCTGCGTCATGCGAACGGCGAGCATTTCCGCGCTCGCGTACGGATGCTTTTCGCGAAGCGCGAACAGGTCCCAGTCCGACTCGCGACAATCTGCGAGGAAAGGTGCCCGCGGGAGCACCAGCGCGCCGGCGAGGTACTTCGCGGCATCCTCGTCGCGATCGTCTTCGCCTGCGCGACGGAGTGCCCAGTGGCCGAGCTCGTGCGCGACGATTCCATGTTGTCGCGCGAGTCGCGCGCGCGCTGGGTAGTAGATTGTCTGTCCCACGAGCGCCCCGGATGCGCGCCACCAAGGACAAACGACAAACCCGCAGAGCTGTGCCAGCTCGATCGCGTCGACAGGGGGATCGAGCGCCGTCTGCTCGTGGATGTCCCGAGCAATCCCCTCCAAGTGGAATCTCGAGATCATCCGCGGGCTATGATGGCGCGATTCAACGCGTCTGCAGCTCGAGAAATGGTCGCCCAGTCCGTATGCGATAGAGCTGGGACTTCTCCGGCGGTCGTGCGCACGTAGAGATAGTACGTCGGCACCTTGCGGCGATACAGATAGTAGCCGAGCCCAGAAACCGCCGTTCCAATCGTGAGGCCGCAGAGGCCACCCTCGACGCTGTCGAGCATCGTGCCGAGCGCACCCAACAGCACGAATGCGCCCATCGTCATGATGCATCCGGGTCCCATCTTGCTTGGGACGATTGCGCCCGTACGAATGCTCGAGATCTGCGCAGTCGCGTAGGTTGCCGATGGCGTCACGAATCGAGTCGACGAGACTAGGACCCCGCCTTCGGTGAGTAGGACGTGTTCATTCATCGCGCAATCGTACGACGGAACACCCGCACCGCGTCAAGTACACTCACATTGACCCACAATAATAAACCGTTTTGCGTGCATACGCTTGACGTGTAGACGCAATGAGTATATCCCACCGCCAACGGACCGGAGGTGGTGATGAACGCGAAGAGGAAGATCCGACGCCCGAGCATTGGGCAGCTCGAGGCCGCCGCGAGCACTCTTGAGGAGGCGCTCCAACTCGCCGACCTGGACTCGCTGCACACCGAAGCGCTCGTCGTGGTCAGCCGCTGGCTGCGGCACGAGGCCGAGAAGGCGGGGCGCGCATGATTCGCCGCTTCGACCCTCAGCCGCCGCTACCCACGATGCGTTTCCGCGGATGCGCTGGCGACGGCTCGATCGCCGTCAACATCTACGACCACTCGTATGGGCAGCGCGTCGGCGCGATGATCACCGTGCAGCTCGGCGACTGCCGCTCGATTGCGCAGGCGCACGGGGTCGGCGAGTCGGACGACGACGCGATCACCGACGCCGAGTGCCGGCTGCGCGAGGACCATCCGCGCGCTTGGGAGCTGTACGCGTCGGCCGTCTTCGTCGGCGCCGTCGAGGCCGATGACGATGACGATGACGACGCAACGGTTCCGCCCATCTCCATCTCGGAGGTGATCCCGTGAAGCTCTACGAGATCAGCTCCGCGTATCGCGAGGTGATGGCGCGCGTCGACGAGGCCGACGGCGAGCTCAATGCCGCACTCGAGGCCGAGCTCGACGCGCTCGGTGGTGCGCTCGTCGACAAGGTCGAGTCGTGCGGGGTCGTCATGCTCGAGCTGGACGCGGAGGCCGCGGCGCTCAAGGCCGAGATCGACCGGCTGCGAGCTCGGCTGCGCGTTACGGAAGGCAGCCGCGAGCGGCTCGCCGACTACGTGCGCCGGTGCCTGTCCGAGTCCGGCGAGAGGAAGGTCAAGGGCCCTCGCCTGACGGTCTCGCTCCGCGCATCGACGAGCGTCCGCGTCGACGTCGAGGCCGAGGCACTGCCCGAGGCGATGCGCCGCACGAAGACGGTGGTCGAGGCCGACAAGGCCGCGATCAAGGCCGCGCTCGAAGGGGGCGCGACGCTGCTCGGGTGCGAGCTCGTGACGCGTGACTCGGTGGTGCTCCGGTGAGCCGCTTCTCGAAGGCTACGCGCCGCAAGGCGAAGGCGCGCGTCGCGCTCGTCGGGCCCTCGGGCTCCGGCAAGACGTACACGGCGCTCGTGCTCGCGCGTGGGCTCGCTGGGCCCGCTGGTCGGATCGCGCTGATCGATACGGAGCGCGCGAGCGCGGCGAAGTACGCAGGGGATGTCGCCGAGCTCGACACGCTCGATCTCGACCACCACGCGCCGAAGGAGTACGTCGACGCGATCAAGGACGCCGCGCGCGCGGGCTACGACGTCCTGGTGATCGACTCGCTCTCGCACGCCTGGTCTGGCCGTGGAGGCGCCCTCGAGCAGGTCGACCAGGCAGCGAAGCGGAACCAGGGCAACTCGTACGTCGCGTGGCGCGACGTGACGCCGCAGCACAACGCGCTCGTCGACGCGATCTTGACGTACCCCGGCCACGTCATCGTGACGATGCGCACGAAGACCGAGTACGTCCTCGAGGACGGCAAGAACGGAAAGAAAACCCCGCGCAAGGTCGGCCTCGCTCCGATCCAGCGCGACGGCATGGAGTACGAGTTCGACATCGTTGCCGACGTCGATCTCGACCACACGATGGTCGTCTCGAAGTCGCGGTGCTCGGCGCTCGCCGGCGCGGTGATCGATCGCCCCGACGCGAAGGTCGCAGACGTGCTCCGCGCGTGGCTCGACCAGGGCGAAGAAGCGAAGGACGCCCCGAAGCCGGCCGACGGGCTCGCGGGAGCGATCTCGGCCCCCGCGTCGTCGCCGTGGGACGACGCGCGCGCCGCGCTCGACCTCGTCGAGGACGAGACGTCCATGGTCGCGTGGCTGCATCGCCACGTCGACGCAGTCGCGCAGAACAGGGCCCGCGCGTGGGGCGCGATGGTCGCGCGCGCACGCGTCCTCGGGATGGACGAGTCGGCACTCCGAGGACTCGTCGAGCAATCGAAGAATGAGCACGCAGCATGAAACAGATCGCGATCGCCGGACGAATCGGCAAGGACGCGGAGCTTCGCAGCACGCGCGACGGGGTGCAGGTGTGCGGCTTCTCCGTCGCGGTGAGCGGCCGAAAGAAGGACGACCCGGCCACGTGGTTCTCGGTGTCGATCTTCGGCAAGCGCGGCGAGGCGCTCTCGCAGTACCTCCGCAAGGGGACCGCGGTGTCGATCGTCGGCGACCTGCACGCGCGCACGTTCGAGGGGCGCGACGGGACGACGCGGATCGACCTCGGGGTCGTCGCGTCCGAGGTGACGCTGCTCGGAGGCGGACAGCGCGACGAACAGGGCAACGGAGGGTCCGGCTCGCGCTCGAGCTCGAGCAAGTCGTCTCCGGCCCCCGATCCGTTCAACGGCGCCTACGACTTCGGAGCCGACGACATCCCGTTCTGATTCACGCGGCTTCGCGCCGGGCCTCGGGCCTCGCGGTTCGCGACCGTGCCGGTGCGCCAACGACGACCTCGACAGGAAAAGGAACATGCGAGCAATCGATCTCTTCGCCGGCGCAGGCGGATTCACGACGGGCGCGACCGCGGCCGGCGTCGAGGTGGCGTGGGCTGCGAACCACTGGCCCTTCGCGGTGGCGACGCACGAGCTCAACCACCCATCGACGCGGCACGAGTGCCAGGACTTGCGGCAGGCCGACTGGACGCGGCTTCCTGCGTTCGAGCTCTTGCTCGCGTCGCCCGCGTGCCAGGGTCACTCGCAGGCGAGCCAGCCGAAACGCCGGACGTACCACGACGCGATGCGCGCGACCGCGTGGGCCGTCGTCGACTGCGCCGACGTGACCGAGCCGCGCGCGCTCGTCGTCGAGAACGTGCCGGACTTCCGGCGGTGGCGCCTGTACCCCGAGTGGCGCTCCGCGCTCGTGCGCCTCGGGTACGCGCTGACCGAGCTCGAGGTCCGCGCCTCCCACCACGGCGTGCCGCAGCGCCGTGACCGGCTCTTCATCGTCGGCACGAAGAGCGGAGCCGCGCCGTGCCTGCCGCGCGGGATGACCGAGCCAGCCTTCGGTCCGTGCATCGACTGGCGCGACGGGGAGTGGCGCCCGGTGGAGCTCGCGTCGGCCGGCGCGCGCGAGCGCATCGCCCGGGCGCAGCGGAACCACGGCCCGCGGTGCCTCGTGCAGCACGTCACCGGGCACCCCGGCGTGCCCCTCGACGAGCCGATCCGCACGATCACCACGAAGGACCAGTGGGCCGTCGTCGACGGTGCGCGGTATCGGCCGCTCACGGTGCGCGAGACGGCGCGCGCGATGGGCTTCCCCGAGGGCTACCGCTTCCCCGATGGCGCCGGCCGACGCGACCGCGTCCTCGCGCTCGGGAACGCAGTGCCGCCGCCGGTCGCTCGGGACGTGGTCGCCGCGACGGTGAGGGCCGCAGCATGAGCGAGCAACTCGAGCTCTTCGTTGGCTCCCGTGCGTCGCGGTCGTGGATGGACGCCGACCTGTGGGCGTACCACGAGGGCTTGCCGGACATTTCCGGGCTCGCGCGGTACACGGTGCTCATCCGCGCGCCGGGCGACCCGGAGCGTCGTCCGCGCGAGAATCGGCAAGCCGCGATGGGGCATCGTGCCGCGGCGGTCGAGTGGCGCGCCTGGCACAAGGCGAGCGCCGAGGAGTGGCGCGCGCGCATCGTCGCGCACCTAGCCGACGGGATGCCGCGCACGCTCAACCGCATCGCGGTCGAGCTCGTGGACGCGACGGCCGACGTCGTCGGCGAGGCCGCGCTCGCGGGGCTCTGGCTCGCGGTCGAGCGCGGCGAGATCTGGTGGACGGCGGACGCGCCGATCCACTTCCTGCACCGCGACTTCGTCGCCAGGTGCTCGTGCGCCGAGTGCGCCGCGGAGGCGGCATGACCTGGCACGCGCTCGACTGCGGAATCCACGAGGCCCGGCGCGAGCTCGAGGCGTGCCCGGTCTGCGAGCACGTCCTCGTATCCATCGAGGCGATGCCCGCGCCGAGCAGCATGGCCGTACGCGCCCAGCGCGCACAACGCGAACGACGAGAACTGCGAGAGCAAGAGGAGGCGGAGATGGTGAGTGCGAGCAAGTACACGAGCGAGCAGCAGGCGAACGCGGTTCGTCGTCGGACGGCGGGCGAGAGCGCGGCGAAGATCGCGCAGGAACTCGGCTGCTCGCCGACGCTGATCTGGCTGTGGGTGAAGCGCGCGAACGGCGCCCCGAAAGCGTCGAAGCCGGCGACCGCTGCCAAGCCAGCGTCGAAGCCCTCGACGGCTCCGCGGCGCTCTACGGTGGCCGACCCCGGCAACCCGTCGCACGAGGACGTGATCGCGTTCCTCGCGAAGCTCCCGCCAATGCCGTGGGCGGTCGGCGACGCGATTCGGCTGCTCGCGTTCTCCGCGATCGACGGCGACCTCGAGGACGTCGTGCACGCGCACCAGCGCATCGGCGCGCACCTCGCGGCGGTGTCGGCATGAGCGCGACAATCGAACGCGCGCGGGAGCTGCTCTCTGAAGTCCGGCTCTCACGCGGAGAACTGCCGCTGAACTCGTTCGCAAAGACGGCGCTCATCCTCGCCACGCTCTGCGACGAGTTGGAGGCTATGACCGACGAGCGGGACGCGCTACAACGGCACTATGACGCCGCGTCTCCCGAGCACAACCTACTCGCGCTGCTCGACTCGTACGAGTCGGATCGGGACTCCGCTGTCTCTCGCGCCGCATCGGCCGAGGCTGCGCTCGGTCGAGCGCGCGAAGCGTGCCGCCAACTCGGCATGGAGTACGACGCGCCGCTATCAATGATCGTCGTGCGGCTCCACGAACGCGCCGAGAAGGCCGAACGGGAGCGGGACGAGGCGCTCGCGCGACCGGGGACGTACGAGCACGCGCTCCGCATCGCGCGCGGCTGCCTCGACTACCTGGGCGGCTACTCGGGCCACGACCTGCGCGTCTACCACCACGGCGTGTGCACGGTGGTCGCGGCGGTCGGTGCGGGGCTCGCTGGCGATGCGCAGACGGACGCGCTCGCGAGCATCGGCGCCGACACCGATGAGGTCGACGCCCTACGCGCTGAGGTCGAGCGGCTTCAGGCGGCGATGCCGACGCAAGCCGAAATGGACCGGCTACGGCAGGCCATGGGATGCCTGCCGTACGGCGCCAACGATGCGTACTGCGCGGTGCGCGATGCGCTCGCCCGCCTCGACGCCGCCCGTACCGACGCAGCGAAGGAAGGGGGCGAGTGATGGATGAGCGCGCTCTAGTTTTGCTTTCGGGCGGCCTCGACTCCGTGCTCGCGCTGCTCTGGTACGCGCAGACCCACGACGTCGAGTCGATCGCAGTCCACTACGGGCAGCGACACCACGCCGAACTTGCGGCGGCGTGGGACATCACGAAGGCGCTCGGCGTGCCGTTCGAGACGGTCGAACTCGCCGCGTTCTTGTCGATCGCACCATCGCGCCTGACGTTCGGCGGCCCGAGCGTCGTGGTGCCGAATCGGAACGCCTTCCTGCTCTCGATTGCCGGTGCTGTCGCGCTCGCGCGCGGCATCGACACGATCGTTGTCGGCTGCAACGCCGAAGACGCAGCCGACTTCCCAGACTGTCGCGAATCGTTCCTGCGAGCCGCTGAGGAGATGCTGCGAAAGGCCGCCGGCGACGAGCGCAACATCGCGATCAAGGCTCCGTGGCTGCACACAACAAAGGGCGACGCGCTGCGTATCTGCTCGAAGATCCCAGGGGCTATCGAGCACGCCCGCCGATCAGTGTCCTGTTACGAGGGGATGATTCCCGGCTGCGGCAGGTGCTCCGCTTGCGTGAAGCGCGCGGCCGCGTTCTCCGAAGCGGGGCTCGTCGAGTGATGATGTACGCGAGCAGAACCGGCACGCGCCGGAACCTCGACGAACTGTCGCGCTACGGGTGGCGGCTGCTCGTTTCAGCTCGCGGCGTGCTTCGACATGAGGGATTCCGATATGCGCTAGATAACGGCGCATGGACGAGCTTTCAGCGTCGCGAGCCGTTCGACGTGGCCGCGTTCGCGCGTGCGGTCGATGCGCTCGGCGCGGATGCTGACTTCGTGGTCGTGCCGGATGCCGTTGGTGATGCTTCGACGACGTTGCGTATGGCGGATTTCTGGATCCCGCGCCTCGTTGGGTTGCGGCTCTACCTAGCCGTACAAGACGGGATGGACGCCGGCGATTTGCCCGCAGAAGTCGCCGGGGTCTTCGTCGGCGGCTCGACGGAATGGAAGCTGCGTACAGCGCCGTATTGGCGCACGGAGACGACTCGACGCGGGATGCTCTGTCATGTCGCGCGCGTGAACACCGAGCGACGTATCGAGTGGTGCCGATCGTTTGGAGCAACAAGCGTTGACGGGTCGAGCGCGTCGAGATTCGCGGTAACGACGCGGCCGCTCGACGATGCGCGTCGGAGGCCAGTGCAGAGGTTGCTCGGATTCGAAACAGGAGGCGACCGATGAGCTACGTCAACCGCGGCATCCCCTGGACGCATCCCACGCTCGGCCCGCGCTACTCGGGAAAGGTCGGCGTGCGCTGCTCGCTCTGCAAGGTCGAGGCTGACGACGAGCAGACCTACGGGCACTGCCTCGCGACAGGAGAGCCCGAGGACATCAACGACCTCGGCGTCGCGTTGAGCGTCGTGCGCGATCAACTCGCGACGCTCGGCTGGGACGTCTCGCCCGATGACGAGCCGCTCTCGGCCGACTACTGCCCCGCGTGTTCGCAGTGCGCGCACTGGAGGCATTGATGCGCACGATCGACTCAATCGCTCTCGACCTGCTACGCCGCGCGGTGGTCCAGGAGCACGACGTTCACCTGATCGGCGAAGTCACCGCCGCCGAGATCGTCCGAGTAGCGGCGCCGCAGATCATGACCTGCCCGTCGTGCGGCGCGGAGGCGTGGGTGAACATCGACTGCGACACGTGCCTCGTCGTGACGGCGATCATGAGCGGAGAGGGGGATGTGATGGAGCACAACGAACGACTCGGTAATGTCAGGAGGCTTCGTGAAAAGCTGCGCGCACGGGATGCCGGTTGGAACGAAGGCCGCATGGTCGGCGAACGGGACGGCTACCGCCGTGCGCTCTGGCACGTCGCGATCGGGTGCGAGGTGACGCGCTGGCAATCGGGGTGCACCGAATACTCGCCAGCCGACACGTGGTACCTGTGGCTCCGGAACAACGCGGTCCGATCGCTCGTCTTCCTCGGCGACGATGACGCAGTGCGGATGGTCGGGGGCGCAGAATGACCGACCGCCTCGACGTCGAAGCGTGTGCCGTGCTCGCCGTTGGAGTGCTCGCGCGATGCCGGCTCGCGCAGCCGAAGAACCGCTCGAAGGGCGTGCCCGTCGAGACCGTGCGCGAGCTGGTCGACCTCGCGCGCGTGGAGCTCGACGAGGTCGTCGACGCGCTCGACCGTGGCGCGCCGAAGCTCGAGGTGCTCGCGGAGCTGGGCGACGTCGCCGCGTTTGTCGGGCTCGCGGCGTGGAGGGTTGGACGATGACCGAACGAACGTTGACCGACGCGGACGTCGATGCCATCGCAGCGAAGGTTGCAGAGCGCCTTCAGCGCACGCGGCGCGAAGAGACTCCTGACGAGCACGTCGATGCCCGTCCCGAGGACATCGAGCGAATCGCGGCGCGTCGTCGTAGGATGGGACGCGGGAGGCGAGCGGCATGAAGCGGGCGCACGGCAAGGGATCCGTCACACGCATAGGCGACCGCTGGCGCGCGCGTGGTCCGCTGCGCGAGGATGGCACGCGCGAGAGCCTCGGCATCTTCGCAACGAAGGCCGAAGCGCTCCGGGCGATTGCCGCCGCCGCTGTGCTCGACGCCGACCGACCGACGGGCCTGACGCTCGCTGCTTGGGGCGAGCGATGGTTCGCGTCGCGCGAGGTGCGCGGGCTCGCAAAGGAGCGCGCAGCCTGGCGTACCCACGTGGCCAGCCATGCCCTTTCCGAACGACTCCTGCGCCGTATCGCACGCCCCGACGTCGAGGCATGGGTCCGCGACGTTCAGCGTTCGCACGCGGTGCAGGCGCGCACGTACGGGCGAGGCAAGACCAAGCGCGTCGAACTCACGAAGACGGGCCGCCTCGTGGCCCGCCAAACCGCGCAACACGCTCTGCGAATCCTCCGCGCGTGCATCGACGCCGCAGTCGCTGCGGGCGTTGCCTCGAGCAACCCGGCCGCCGCCGTGCGTCTGCGACGTGAGAACTCGGCGCACCGCGCATCGCACGAGCTCGTCGACGGCGTCGAGGTCGGATGGACATGGATGACGGTGCCCGAGATCGATCTCCTGCTCTCGGTGGAGCCGCGACACGACACCGACTCCGAGCGGTCGCACCTCGCGCGCTGCCGCTCGATCTGGATCGTCGCGATCTTCGTCGGACTCCGCCCCGGCGAGCTGTGGGGCCTGCGCTGGTGCGACGTGCGCCTCGACGGCGCGCACCCGTGCATCCAGGTCCGCCGGAGCTACAAGGGCCCGCCGAAGACCGCGCGCGGCGTCCGCGACGTGCCGTTGCTCCCGGTCGTCGTCGAGGCCCTGCGCGCCTGGCAGCGCCTCGCTCCGGGCATCGGTGAGCGTCTGGTGTGGGCAAGCGATGACGAGGCGCAGAGCTGCCACGCGGAGGGCTACGACGCGGGTCTCCGGACCTATCTCAGCGTCGCGGGCATCACGCGCGCCGGCCTCACCATGCGGTCGCTCCGGCACACCTGCGCAAGCCACCTCGTGCAGGGCTCATGGACCGCGCGTCCGCTCCGCCTCGAGGAGGTTCAGCGGTGGATGGGGCACTCGTCGATCACGGTCACGCAGCGCTATGCGCACCTCGCCCCAGGTGGACTCCGAGACCTCGTGCATGGAGCCGTCGGCGCATCCATTGGTCAATCGATGCCCAAACATGACCTAACGCTGCGAAAGCGCTGAACTTGCCGGTCGCCTTCTAAGCCGACGGTCGGTGGTTCGATTCCACCTGGGCGCGCTTCTTTTTCAGGGGATTCCGTCGCGACGCTCGGCGAGCGTGACCAATCTTTGTCCAATGGGGCCACCCTCCCCATTCGGGGAAACAATCGACGTGCGCACCGTGGTGCGCACTTGCGTGCGCACGATGCGGCCCCCATAGTCTCTCCGTGGCCGCGATGAGGCGGCCCAAAAGCAGAGGGCCCGACGCTGGAGCGCCGAGCCCTCACGACCACCGAGAGATGAGGCTCCCGATGACCAGCACGCAGAATACCACCGCCCAGACCGTTCGTCTCACCGGCCGCGCCGCGCTCGACTACGCCGCTCGCCACGGTCTCGAGCTCTGCAAGCACTCGGACCCGACCGAGGGCGCGCGCGAGGGGCTCTCGGTCGACGAGGCGGAGCGCATCGCCCGCGAGGACGCCGAGCTCGTCTACCTCGACGCGCCGGTCGTCTACCGCATTGCCCCGCGCGACTCCCACGACTGGGATCTGGCTGGCGAGGGGAACGAGTTCTCGACCGTTGAGGAGGCGTGCTCGGCCGCCGAGTCGATGGACGAGACGAATCCCCTCGAGGGCGACGACGAGTGGTGCGTCTATGAGATCGAGCCGGGGTCGTCGCCGACTTGCCTCACCGAGCGCCTCCCGTCGGACCTCGTCGTCGTCGAGATGATGCCGCACTCGCATCGGTCGTCGCACGAGAACGCAGGCGCCGGCTACCTCTCGATCGCGGGCTGCTACCCGATGAACGGCGCGAAACGCTTCCTGATGCGCCGCGCTCAGGCTGCCGATGAGGTCGCCGCGGACGAGGAGTGGACGCGCATCATCGGCGACGCGCGCGAGTCAGACATCGCCGAGCTCGTCGAGGTCGTCGACCTTGACGACGAGCGCTGATCGCCCCCTGCGCCTCGACCTCGGACCGTCGTCCGGGCTCGCACGGAGGAGACGATCATGGCCAAGCCCCGCCGCAACCTGACACTGGACGCCGACGTCGACGAGCTGCTCGGCCGAGTCGGCAACGCGTCCGACTACCTATCGCGCGTCATCCGCGAGCGCTGGCGCGAGTGGACCGACGCCCTCGCCACGCTGGCCGCGCGCGGCTGGACCCGGAGCGAGATCTACGCCGCGTGCGACGCGCTCAACGGAACGTGGCTCGTCGGCCCATCGCGCTCCCCGCAGGCGATCGCGCTCGAGCTCCACGACGCCGCGCGCTTCGGCGCGCTCGAGCGCCACGGCGCGAACGCCGACACCTGGGGCGCCCGCGTCCGCGAGGTCGCCGAGAGCCACGAGGTCACGCACGCGCTCGTCGCGGTCGTCACCGAGTTCTGGTTCAGCAACGCGGCGCTGGAGTCGATGCTCGAGCGACTGCCCTAGTCACCGCTCGCGCACCTGGATCCGGATCGTGCGCTAGTCGATGCGCCCGGCCGCCCTCGTGACCTGGCAGGCGACGCCGTAGTCCCCGCCCGCCCTGCCGCCGCCCAGCCAGACGGTCGCCGCC
>JACCDR010966226.1_pt1 | contig 13962 bp, 26 predicted proteins | sample 7446431 | NCBI WGS metagenome assembly JACCDR01 (sample SAMN15323443, study PRJNA562643) | freshwater metagenome | isolation source: river surface water | place: USA:Blue River Watershed | collected 2017-08-17 | reverse complement strand
TATGGGGGATACCCATTCAAGGAACATTCGTATGGGGGGTAATGATTAATACCACCCGAAAGTATAGTCCTCTAAAGTTTTACGCCCTAAAGTAGTATTGAGGCTGTGCCTCAAACTCCCTCGGAAGAGTTATAGTCTAAAGTAGTAGTCCCGCCGCACCCCCCTTTTAGGGGTCACTCAATCAGTTTGACCACACATCCCCCAAAATGGTGTGTTCACAACGATACGCCCCCATACCCCCCTCTGACACACCACCCCCCACACCCCTCTTCGATAAATTTTATTTTCTCTGGTTTAGAAAAAAGTCAAAATTCCGCTTTATACTACTTTCGAGGTAAACGATAAAAAAGTTAAATAAAAAAAACTTTATCCTAGACAAAACGCCGATTTTACCCTACTTTCGAGCGATAACTGGACAAAAAACTAAGTGTCCACCATACTTTGAAGGGGGTATCTTTCTAGGTACAAAAAAATAAAAAAGCCCAAAAAGCAGCCATTTTCGACAATTCCGCAAAATTCCGAAAAGATTATCTGCTCTTTATTTTTTCCTTTGCTATAATTCCAGTGAGCGGGAAAAAAGAATTCTTAAAAATTTCTTAAACTGCTCTTGTGTTTTCTCAAAAAGTATGGTAGGCTGTTTATAGTTCTGCTAGATTTTACTGCTTTTTTCAAGGAATTTGTTTTATGGAAACGATTATTGCTTTTCGTGCCCGAATTATCGACACCCTCCAACAGTGGGGAGAGTCAAGAGAATCTGATTTTATCGCGGCCACCCCCGAAGTGATGGTTAATGGTCAAAAATACTCCAAAAGGAGGGGTCGTCCAGTCAAGGAAAAAGCCGCACCCCCCGAAAGTCGGGAATCCCGCGTGGCTGCATTAGCAGCATTTTATGCTTCAAAAGATGAAAATGATACCCCCTCTGAAGAACTAGAACTTCCGTTCGATAATGGAATGCTTTTACTAGCTACTGTTTTGATTACTACCCCTGCGGAGGGGGTCGATTCTCGCGGTCGTAAAATTCAGGAAACTAAATTGCCAGACCCCCAGAAGGGTTATGTTCACCCCTCTTTTGCCGATTGCGTCTCTATTCTAGTGCAAGAAGACGAAGGGGGAGAACGCCCAGAGACTACCCCTACCGAAGGGTGGGAAGTGTCGATGGTTCGCATTGAAAAAGAATTAACGGATTGCCTAGAAGAATTGCGAAAAAAGGCACCGATGCTTCGGCATCTATCCCCCAAAGGGGCTATTGAGATTGAGAAGAATGTTTACCAGTACGTCTAAAAGGGGGTTTCCCCCTTAGACCCCCTAAAATAGCCCCCGTAACATTGTTGCGGGGTTGACAATGTGAGACGCTAGTTGGAATCCCACCTAGACGGATGGAAGAGGTGCGGATATAGCACATAGATACCCCCACACCCAACTTTCGGGGGTCTGAGACTGAGCTAGTAGTTTCGTTTCACCCCACTTTCGAGGGATAGTAGGCTGTTGTAGGGGGTTGACGTAGTAGGGCAGTAATGAGATAATAAAAGTATACAAAAGAACGATTTTATTAAAAAGGGGAAAATGACAACGTAGCACTAATAGGGGAGGCACGATACTACTACTAGGGGAAAATATAGTCTTAAATAAAAAGAAGACGTATGTCCATAGTTGTAGCTAGGGGCGTTTAGCCGCTTACTGATTATTAGGTTAATCTAGTAGGATTAGGGGAGCTTCGTGCCTATAACCATATATACTGCTTACAAGGGGGAAACGAGTACGCTGTTAGAGGGGGTTTACAGGGGAAGTGAAGAAGTGTAGAATAGGAGCATCGAAGGGAATGATAAAACGAAGGACGATGAAAACGACAGTGAAGAATCCCCCGCGTGAGGGGATTGACTGGGAAGGGTGAAAATGGTTTAATAAGACCATACCAAAGGGGATTTTCAAAAAGGGGACGTTATGAGAATTGTATGCGAAAACACAATAACTGTAAATAAAATCAAGTATTTGCCGGATGATTGCGTGCCATTTGAGGCACCAATAAATAACATGAAATACAATGGTCACTTTTATCAATTGCCCGGGCAAGATATTTGCGGCTATGGTCATAAAATCACCACCCAAAAGATGGTCAAGTATAAAGGTAAAAAATATCGCGTTTATGCTACTTGTTTCTCAAATGTTAGTTCACATTGGATAGTAGTAAGGGGGGAGGGCACGTTACACTTGCGGAGTTAATTATCTTCCCCACAAGAGGGGTTGACAAAGAAACAAGGGTATGGTAAAATTAAGCCATACCCCAAAGGGATAAGTGAAAAGCTAAATGCTCTTTTCGAGAGTGCTTATCTGTTCACTTTCTAGCATGGTCAAGGGGTTTGACTATGTTTTATTGGTTGTTTTTTAAGGGGAATTTATTATGTCAAGTTTTAATGGTTCGCAAGCTGCTTTCCGTTCCGATGATTGTTCCGCGATTAACCATGATGACCATGCTCTCTTTGCTGATAACGCGGCGTGGCATCGCAAAGGAAAAGTAGTCGAAACGGGGGGTAAAGGTTTCGATTCAAGTGTAATTTTAGAATCCCCCCTCAATTTTGTCGAGAACAAAAAGCCCCTTTTTTACGAAGATGGGGTTGACAGCGAAGGCCGACAACGGTTTTCTAAGTATGAGGAAATTGTTGCGGCATACCGCGAAGACACCGGCAAAGTGTTAGGACACGTTTCCCCCTCGTATGAGTCATGGCAAAACGCCGATTTTATCAAATATGCCGATTCGTTTTGTCAGGATTCAATCCTTCGTTACGAATCCGCCTTTAGTATGTATGGGGGGCGTAAGATTGTTTTGTGTTCTCGTCTCCCACACATTGCTACCCCTTGCGAGGGGGATAAGGTATTAACTTACTTAAATTTTGTAAATGGTCACGGTGGCAATTATGCTGCTTTAATGTTCGCGTCAACATTCCGCACTGTTTGCAAGAACACCGAACGCCTAGCTTTTAGCAAGGCAAAGAATTTCGTGTTAATCAAACACACAAAGAACATGCTCACCCGTTTGGAGGATGCTAAACTTTTTATGTCACAATTGTCTTCGTCGTTCACGTTATACAACGAAAATGCCGCAAAATTGGCTTCGACATATTATAGTAATGTGAATCTTCACGATTTTATCCAAACCTTATTCCCCAAAAAGGAAAAAGCTACCGAACGAGTGGAAAACAACCGTTTGAAGGAAATTTCTACCTTTATGGATTGTTTACGTACCGAAAATGCTCTACTCCCCTCTGTAATGGGGACAAAGTGGGCAATGTACAATGCGTTGACACGCTACGTTGACCACTGTACAAAGTACAATGGGGATGATACGGTCTTAAATGACCAGAAACGATTCGATAACATTACCCTCGGAGGGGGGGCTGATTTCAAGAGCCAAGCTTTTGAGCTTGCACTCTCCCTCTAATAGGGTATAACGGGTTTTTAGTTTATGGAGTAGGTTTCCTACCCCTCATAGTGAGTAAAATGTAAAGAATAGGCAAACGCCGATTGAGTTAAGTAGGCTGCCTTCTCTCCCCTAGAAGGCGGACTCCCCCCTGTTAGCATTTCCCCTAATGCTTTCGGGGGGTTTCTTTTTATAATAACGTAATTTTTTTATGTTATCTTTTAGCGGCTTTTTCCCTATTAAAATATTAGCTTATCTTTTCCCTTAAAATCAAGTAGGAAATAGGCATAGCGGCTTTTCCCCCCTTCCGAGGGTAATCTAGCCAGTTGGGTAAAACCCCCCTTTTGAGGGATACAGTGCAAGGGGATATTACTTCAGGTGAAATACTTTTGGGGGATATTCTTTTAGGTGAGATACTTATTGGGTAAATACTTTAGAGGGGGCATACTTTCGAGGTATGTATAGGAAAAACCGCCAAATAAACTTTTCCGCCAAAAGATTACCTTATAAATTATCGTCTCATTTTTATCGACAGACCTAGACGTTTCGCCTACCCCCCCTTTGAGTGACCTACTACAAGGAAAAATCTTAATTAAACTTTATCCAGAAGAGGGGGTTGACGCTCTGCCTATCTTATTGTATAATTTAAGTATAGAAAGGAGGGGATAGATAATGTAGAAAATAGGAATCTGATTTATTAATAGGTATCTGATTAAATCGCTAGCTTAACCTAGTAGATTCGGGGGAGGTACGTTTTTATCCAACTGTGTAGTTCTTTCGGGTGGTTCGTCAAAATTCTGCTTTGTTCTAAAAGCCACCTAATCTATATGAGATATGAACATCTATTTAAGATACGCTGAATAAGGGGGTTTACATAATGAGTAACGAAGTGTATAATAAACGAATCGAAGGGGATGATAACGATAACGAAAAGGGGGCGAAAATGAAAACAGTAAATAAGATAACATCTAATCAGTATTATGCCGGTTTGAATCGTCGGTTTGACAAAAGAGCAAAACTGCTTATTCGTTTCGGCTTTTTAGCCAATTATAATGAATATGGCGGTTTTTACGAAAAGCCAAGCCATTACAATCTACACAAAAAGATTATGGTATCTAATTATTTAATCATGCACGCAGATAAAAGAGCATGGCTAGACTTCTTACGTTCTGTTTTGATTGGCGGTTAGTTACATTCGAGGGGGTTGACGAAGGAAACAAGGTATAGTATAATTAGCTCAAACGCCGCTAGGCTACATTCATTTTAAGGGGATTTTATTATGTCAAAAGAATTAAGTAACTTGCAATTGGTTGCTTTAAGCAAAGTAATTAAGGGAGAAAATTCCGCCCTAACAGCGGGAAGTCACGAAGTCGATTTTATCGTTAAACTTCATGTGAAAGGTGAGATAAAAAAGGGGGCAGATGTGGAGTACACTCCCACTGCTGAGATACCCCTCTTACCTACTATGGCTTTAATGTTGGAAAAGATGGGATTCATGCGAGAAAAGGCTATATCCCTTCTTATTGAAGCGATGAAAGAGGCGATTAGTGAAGATATTGCCTCAAAAGATGTAGTTGAATCACGTACAAAAGACATAGAAGAAGCTATGTCGCATGTTCTGCGGATTACCGCAGCACTGCCAAAAAAGACAAAAAGCGGTGCAACTACCGCAAAAGTAGTAATGAATATCTTAGAGTAGGATATTCCCCGCCCGCAAGGCTTCCCCTCCTTGCGGGTGGGGTCGGCGGGGGAAGTAAGGGGTTAAAGGGGTTTCCCCTTGAAAATGTAGTATAGTTTATTGTGCTTACGCGAGTAGAGTAAACTATTCTACCTTTTTACAAAAGAGGGGGATAAAATGATAATAGTTAACTTAGTTTATCTTGAAGTGAATAAGTGGACTAATTTTAACCTTATTCCTACTAATTCAATTGAGATAATAGGAATAAACCGCGAAACTCAACTTGTCGCTATGTGGCGGGCTAGTTGGAATGTTTACATGGTAAAAGTTTGGTTCAATACGTTTTAAGGGAAAAATTATGTTTGGTTTCGACAATACAAAAAGGATAAAAGATGAGGCTAAATATATTAGACTCTCAACTCCTGCCGGAAATGAAACTCAATTATATAAGGTGGGCGAAAAGCATACCTGTTCATCTGTCGGGCTATACAAAGAGGGGGTTGAATTTACTATTACAGAAGCTTATATTGAAAATGGCTTTTGGCGTTATATGGATAACAACGGGGTTATACATCGAACAAAAGATATAAAGGAAAAATAGGTTTTAACTCTAAGTAAATGACAGATAATGTAAGCTAAGTTATATTAGGGAAGGAGAACACGATAACGAAGCTCTAATAAACGGCGACTAGTTATTCTTATACGTTACTTAGAATTAAACTCTATTAAGGAAAATCGTATGTCAAAAATTCAAGTTGGAAGTAAGGTAGCTTATTCTGTTCAATTTCTTAAAGCTATCTTTGCTAGTCATAGCAATTTAGCAAGAGCAAGAGGGGTTGTTACTGAATTGAATAGTTTAAGTAAAGAATGTGTGTTAGCCACTATTGAGTGGGGTAACAACGAAATTCCCGCAAAAGTTAATGTAAAGAATTTAGCGATTGTGGGAGTAAACCGTAAATTTTGTAATGTCGATTAACCTATTTTTAATCTAATCTATCAAGATAACAAATGAGGGGGTTACATTACAAGAGACGCTATGATAGAATGGAAGTGTGAAGAAGGACGATAAAACAACTCAAACGAAAAAGGGGAAAGCTATGAATCGTGTAACTAGTAAAATTACCGTATTAGAAAATTCTATTGGCGAAAAATTGGCTAATGGAACTATCACAAAAGAACAGGTAGAAAAAGCCCGTACTGATATGGATATGGATATTCAAGAGTATTGTATGTTCCAAGAGCTTAAAAGTTTAGCTCAACTACAAGGAATTTTGACAGAAGAAGAAGCTACAAGCGTATATTACTACTTAGGAAATACGGTTGAATTTTTTAATCTACAAAATGTGGCAGTAAAAACTATCCTAACTAAATTGTTTAGTCAATTATTAGGTATGCGAATTGCCGAAAAAGTCACTTGTGGTAGCTAAAGGGGAGAGTCTCCTTGAACCCCCTCTCTGGAATTCCAAACGAGGGGGTTGTGTAATCAGTACCATTATGTTATAATGGAAGTATCAAAGGGGGACACAATGTACACAATCGAATATAACACAAATACAGTTGTCGTTAAAAAAGAGGGATTACCTAGTTATTCTATGCGTCTTGGGGTATCTGGTTCTACCTTTTTCGGTAAAGGAACTTTTAACTTAGATACACATATTGACTGCATGAATATAGAAAGAGATAAACCGCGAGAAGATTACACTGTAAAAGAATTAGCGGAAATGTACGATAAGGCCGCAAAATTATACATTCTACGAACAAAAGATAACATGAAATAAGGGGAAAGATTATGTCAACTACATTAGCCAAAAAAGCCCACACTAAAATTACTCAACGAAAAGGTAGCATACTCGGTACTTTACTTACCGATATTGTTTACTATGAAACTAACATTGTTACATTTTCTAGTAGTCATATATGGTTATCTTGCGGCAAATACAAAACAGTATCTACTAAAAATCGTCTTAATCAGGCGAGTAAAGAATTTAATCTGGGCTTTTCTATCTACCAAAAAGCAAAACAATGGTATGTTAGTTATAAAGGCAAAGAATTGACGTTTGTTAATGGGATGCTCTTAACACGATAATTGACGACCTACCTACAAGAGTGGGTTGACAAGAAGAAGCAAGTGTGATACAATAAGATAAGACAAATAAGGAACGATAACACTAACTATAAGGAAAGTTTTATGTGAACTACGTTGTTTAATTGAATTTCATATTTAAATTATTAGGCAAACGCCGCTTGAGTTAGGAGGAGAGTCATGGCAGATAAGAAGAAAAGTTCATCTGTTAAACTGTATTCCGGTGCAGATGAAAATTTTGAAAAAGGATGTAAGGGTGCGAATATCCCCCTTACTAAACGCCAATATAAAAAATGGCAGAAAAAAGAAGGTTTAGCTTATCGTTTTTATGTAGAAAATAAGGGAACGAATTCCCTTTAACCCTTCAATTTTGAGTTAGTGGCGTTTTTCTAGTCTAATTTTTAGGCTAACGCCGTTTGAGTTTTCATTTTGTACTAGGCTATGCTGAATAGGCAAACGCCGCTTGAGTTAGGAAAAAAGATTATGTCCGATACAACCACCACTACTACCGAAACCACCCCAGTAGTTCAAGCCCCCCTGAAAGACCTACGACTGGTCGCTATCTCTTTACAGTCTGATTCGTTTGCTGATTTTATGGCAAAGTGTAAGGCTGCTGGCGAAACCCGTACCGAAACGACTCTCACCCAATACTTGGGTAGTTTGCGTAAACGCGGTTTTCCAGTTAAGAAGTTCAAGGTAGCTAAAAATAAGGCTACAAAAGAAGTTACTCCTAAAGAATTGGAAGAAATTGCCGCTCTTACGGGTGTTGACGTTCAATCTCTCTATAATATGGGTAAAGAAAACCGCGAACATGCAGAAAAGGCGGGGGCAGCCATTAAAGAAGCTAAGGCTGCTGCTAAGGCTGCTGCCGAAGCAAATAGTTCAGCCACCTAGTCGAGTGGGTTGACAAGACAAGACGAATATAGTATAATGGTAGTACGCCAAAGCTAAAACTTTGGAAGTCTAGGTTCGACTCCTAGTATTTATCCTTTAATTTTTTGTTTAGTCTTTCCCTTAGGAGGCTTCTTAACAAGAAGCGTAATTATGAAAAAGACATTCTTTGCTACCTTACAATCTATGTTCAATCGTCAAGTAGACAAAGGGGCTGCTAAATTGGATAAGTTAGTTCCTAATTGGGACGATATGATTGATTTAGATAGATTAAATTTAATTGAACCGGATGATTGTGTTTGTGGGCAATTAAAATGTAAATTAGGTATGAAACATAATCTATACTACGATTTACACGATTTATCTTTTGAGGATGATAGTGGCTTTAATGTTAATTCAAAATATTATTATGACACTACACTAAATAACAAAGGGCAAGCCGAAGATAAGTCTTATGATAAACTAACTAATACATGGAAAAAGTTTATCTTAAAAAGACGGGCTGAAAAAGCCGCTCCACAAATTGTAACTTCGGCCAATAATTTTGTTTCGTGTTTTTCGACATAGGAAAATTATGTTAAACTATAACATTTACGTTTGGGGAATAACGGGTACAAAAAACTACAATCTTATTGAAGTTAATATAAAGTTTAACGAACTTCCGCAACTTATCATTTATCAAAATAAGTTTTATAAATTGGTAAATGAACGTGATTATAATCTGTTCTATGAAGAAAGTCCAATTTTTAACCTAAGTACGCTAGATTGGCAAACGAATTTTCCAACTAGAGATTTTAACTACTAAACTACGCGAATAGAACCTTAAAATCAAGCAAGTAAAAGGCTAACGCCTAGTTAGGAGTATCAAACATGGGCTACTCACCCTACACAAATTAGTTCATCCAATGAATTGATTTCCTCATATACAACGTAGTTCACTAGCTAGTGTATAGGTGCATTCTTGCCTAATCCCCTTATATTGCATAGGGGGATAAAGTAGAATAGCTCTTTTTTGCGTCGATTTTTTGGAGTATAACTAAAACCGGACTAGACCGATTAGATATGTCAAATAAACTACTCTACCTTTTAACCTGTTTTGTGGTACAAAAAGCGGTGAACTCTTTACCTATTTTCTGTTAGAATAGAAAAATGGCGAGGTTTAGTATTTTTGGAATAAAAAAATGCACTCTAATAGTATTACGGCGATACTATTGGCCTAAAAAATGCCTAAACTCTAGTTGACCGTATGGCCAAAAGGAAACGGTTATAGAGGGAATAGTGATTGCGAGTTAGTCCAGCTATTCCTAATCTAAAATTAATCCCGCCACTAGCGTATTGTTAGTGAGCGGGATTTTTTAATGGGGCAAACCAAAAAACATAGGTAATTTTATGTCTATCCGCCAATTTACAGAACAATTAAGATTAGGTATATTAGTAAGACCTACCTATATGTCAACCTATAGATATAATGCTATGTGTTTATGGGTTAAAACAAGAATTAAAGAAGGGTATAATATTGGGGAGGTGGAGAGATTAAGATGACGACTTGATAAAATCTAGGTATCTTTTGGTCATCGGGTCAACTATACCCTTGTATCCTTCGTGAATATTAGTATGACAGCCGCCACAAACTAACTGTAAATCCTCTAATAATTCGTTGTATAAACGAACATACGTTTTGTGATGCAATTGCAAATTTTGCGTATTACCGCAAATCTCACATTGGCATCCTCTTAATTTTATTACCTTAGCTTTTAACTCTTTCCATTCTGGCGAGTTAATATAATCTTTATAGGACGTAAATTGGCGTTTTTTATGTAATCTTTTGCTCTTATTCTTTAATCGTCTTTTGTCTTTTTTTGACATACGCTTTTCTTTAGGTTTATTTTTTAGTTTAGAAAATGCTTCGTCGGCTATACGTTGAGCCTCAAGACTGCTATTCCATTTTATGTTATCTTTCATAATATAATCCGTATTTTTAGGGTAAAGACGTACATATTATACCCCAAAATGACATAAAATACAAATAGATTCTACGTTTTTTATTATCTTATGTATTCGGTTCGCCCTAATGTTCCACATTTGCAAGGAACTTTCTACCTAATCTTTTAACATCCGAGCTAGACGATTCGCCCAACCACCCAAAAGCGGGGATTGACAAGTATGAACTACTATGGTATAATAAACTCAACAAAACAAACAAACTAATAAATAATAGGAAGGGTACGACTAATTCACATAATAAAACTCACACTAACATTCTTAGGGGAAATATACCTTTAAGTATGGCTATGGTCATAGATAGACTAAAAAACGAAAAAATTGAGGGGTTAAAGGGGAGTCCTCCACTTGAGGGGCTTTACAGAGAGCAGCACTAAGCGTATAATAAGACGCATAAGAGGGAATGAAACTCACTACTAAACTTAAAAGGGAAAAACACAATGACTACTAAACAGGAATTATTCGATAAAGTATGCGAGGGATTAGCTTCCCAAAATTGGGAACAATGTTTCCATGAATGCTGCCGATATGAGTATAATGGGAAACGATGTGCTATAGGCCATTTAATTGACGAAAAAGAATTTCAGGCACAATATGGTAAAAAGTTATGTGAAATGATTGGCACTGTCACTATCTCTCCTTCAATAAAAAAATATATTTGTGAAAAATATGGCGAGGAAAACATTGACTTTTTACGTGATTTACAAAGAGTGCATGATAATGCTAGTGATGCTAATATGAAAAGGAAACATGAAGAATTTGCCGAACTTCATGATTTAGATACTACTAAGTTAGACTAACACCGATTGAGGGGATTGACGCTATAAGGCTTATTTGATACAATAAACACATAAGAAGGATAGTGAGTCACTTTCACTTAGAAAATCGTCTAGTGGTCTTCCTACACATTTTTAAGGGGTATTTTATGAATGAGAGAATTCATTTAGGCAAGAACAAAAATTATGGAAATATCTACCTAACAAAACATAAATGGGATTGTGATTGGTATTGGGGATTCGGCTATGTTGGTAACGTAAACTGCCATTTTCATATAGACTCCCTAATTAATCATCCCGAAAAGTATAACGAAAAATGGACAGATGTAACTCACCAATTTTCGGAAACTTGGCTAACACAAGAGCAGTGGTGGATTTTGCGGGATTTATTTATCTCAGCATATAGTCTAAAAAAGGCTGCCGAAGTTTATCGTTATGGTGGGCACCAAATCGAAAAGGCTAGCCCTTATAGGGTTACTAGTCCCGAAAAAGCTAAGATGATAAATGATGACCTAAAGATTGTCTTAGATAATATCTGGGATTTACTTACTAAATGGAAAGAGGAAAGTAAAGTTGATATAAAATTAATTGATATTTTGCCTACTACTTTAGATAATAAAGAATCTTCAACAAAATGACACATTTTTAGATAAAGCCTAGCGGCATTTGAGCCAAAAAGCCCTATTTTTCGTCTATAGATTTTTAGGGCTAATGGCGGAATAGTTTACACTAATTTATCGAAATGGACTAGTTGAAAGTAGAGTAGTTTTTAGTACCTAAGGTGAAGATTCGCCCCCTTAGTGTTTATTTTCCTACTTTATATTAAAAAATCAACCAAAAGAGGGGATTGACAGAGTAAAACGAATAGTGTATAATGACGATATAAGAGACAACAACAATGGGTAATGATACAGAGTTATTCTTAATAGCCCAATGTAACAAGGGGGCAGCGAGAATAATGCGTAAAACAAGGGGTTTTGAGTGGTGGGAGTAGGGTGGATTTTGTGCGGTATAAGTATTGAACAAATACAAAATGGCACAAAAAGCCTATAAACATATTCATTACTTAGTATTGTCTTAGTTCTCCTTGGTTTAATCTAGCTTAGTCTTGATTAGCTTATCTTTATTATCTGGGTTATTATTATGGTTTGGTGAGGTTTATTGAGTGAAAAATGTATAAAATAAAGGTAGGAAAAGGTAATATGGGTATTGAACTATGTAAAATTCGTTCAATTCGTTCATAATCCGTTGGTAAGTTACCTATGTTTTTACTTTTAACTTCGCCAAAACGAATTAAGCCCATAACTTAATCTATACTTACTTGTTCTTATTGTTGGTTTAATAGGGATTAGGTTTAGTAGATAGGTTAAATAGGATAATAAATAAGGGGTTAGGATAAGATGACACACAATTTTCACATTGAATATACAAGAGAAGACGGCTCTTATGGCTCTTGTATGGGAAACGCTAATTTAGATAATCTTTTTCGTCGAATAGAAGAAGATGTAAAGTATTACCTAGACTTAGGTTACATAATAACTAACGTCTTTTATCGTGAAACTTGCACTACTTGCAAGGGCGAAGGTATGGTTAATCGGCGGAAAAACGCTAGATTAACTTATGGCGGAAAAACATGTAATGTTTGTGGCGGGATTGGACATAATGGGGAAATTTCAGTAGATAAAGATAGTTGGATTTTTATGTAAAAAGGAATCATCCATTTAAGGGGTTGACTTATCGCTCTTATTGTGATAAAATGGTACTATCAAAACAAGGAAAACAAATATGAAATTCTTAGTATCATATCAATACTGGCATAAAGATTACTCTAGTTTAGTTTCCGGTAATCAATCGTTTGATTATTTAGACGAAGCTATATCTTATGTTTTTGAAAATTTGAATAATTGGCGAAACGGATTTTCTATTTTTTCTTTTTTGCCTAATAAAAGTATAGAGGTTATGACGGAAATTTTTTATAGTAAAGAATTAACACAATCAGTTTAACGGGATTTTACTATGAAACCAGCAACAAAAATTTTCAAGTTTACAATCGAAGTCGAAGCTATACCATACTCTAAAGATACTGTAAAGTATTTGTTTGGTGAAGATGCTGAATACATTCCTGATTATTCAGAAGATACAATAGCAAGGGATACAATCTTTGATTTAGTAAAAGCCGCTATTTGTTCTGCTATTGACTCTAAAATTAATTTTTTAGTTAGTATTAGAAAAGACGAGAAAGATATAGATACTATCAATAAAGAACGTTTGTATTATTTTGATAAAGTAATTGAACAATATAAAGCAATTGAAAAAACTATTAAGCCAACAACTGAGGGGAGTTGACTAATCACTCTTATTGTGGTAAAATGGGACTATCAAACGAAGAAAATAAAATGTCTAATACATATCAAGTTAGAAAACACCCTAGTTATTATGTTAATCCATCTACTTATCTTAATGTAGATGATGCAAAAAATCTATTTTATACAATGGATGGGAATTTATGAAAGTAATTACTCTTACCGATGAACAATACAATAATTTATTAGATGAGTTAAATAATCTAATTTCTTATCGTTGGAATGATGACTCTGTACATTCGGATAATTGTCCTTCTATAGCGTTAATTCATGTTATAAACAATACTACGGAAAAATAGGAGAAAAAGTATGAGATATGTTATTGTTAATGAAAAGGGCGAGTATTTTAATGGAGTTACATCAGACGATGGAAGTCTTAATTTAATACCTACATTTTCTTCTGTGCATACTTATTTATTAGATGAAAATACTTATTTGAGAGCGGAAAAGGCTATTCGCACTAGCCTACCAAACGAAAAATTTCAGGTAAGAACAGTAGAGTTTAACGCATTGCACGATTTCCATTAGAGGGGGTTGACAGTCTAACTCTCTTATGATAAAATTAGTTTAAGACTAAGGTAACAAGATGACAACAAACGACAATAAAAAGCATGAAACGACAGACAAAGATTGTGATTGTGCGGAAATTTATAGTTGCTGCTCTTGCGGTGGTGAAGATTGTGGTTGTGCTTATTGTTTTGATTGTAATTGTTGCGAAAAATGTAAAGAAGATAGGAACTAATTTTAACGCCGAT
>JACCDR010545708.1_pt1 | contig 13964 bp, 11 predicted proteins | sample 7446431 | NCBI WGS metagenome assembly JACCDR01 (sample SAMN15323443, study PRJNA562643) | freshwater metagenome | isolation source: river surface water | place: USA:Blue River Watershed | collected 2017-08-17 | reverse complement strand
CGCTTCTTGCGGGTCTGGCGGTCGCGGCGGTCCACCCAGGACTGGGCCCGCACCACCTCGCCCTTGGCGGTGATTTCGGTGACGATCTCGTAGACGTCATAGCCCACGTTCACGCCTTCGGCCACGGACTGTTCATAGCCGTACTCGGCCACGATGTTCTCGTTGAAGAAGCCGAAGGTGCGCTTGTCGGGCGTGGCCGTCAGGCCGACCAGGAAGGCGTCGAAGTAGTCCAGCACCTGCTTCCACAGGTTGTAGATGCTGCGGTGGCACTCGTCGATGACGATGACGTCGAAGGTCTCGATGGGCACCGCCGCGCTGTAGCGCACGAGCTTGGCCTGGGCCTGGCGCTGCTGCACTTCGTTAAGCGAGGTGTCTTCAGCGGACTCGTCGATGGGCTCGCCCGACAGCACCGAGTACATGCGCTGGATGGTGCTGATCACCACCTGCGCATGGGGGTCGATGGTGGGGCCCGCCAGCCGTTGCACGCCATACAGCTCGGTGAACTTGCGGGCATCGTCGGCCGGCTGGTAGGCCATGAACTCCTGGTGCGCCTGCTTGCCCAGGTTGCGCGTGTCCACCAGGAACAGCACGCGCTTGGCGCCGCCGAACTTCAGCAATCGGTATACGGAGGTGATGGCGGTGAAGGTCTTGCCGGCGCCGGTCGCCATGTGCACCAGCGAGCGCGGGCGGTTCTGGGCCAGCGACTTCTCCAGGCCCGTGACGGCGCTGATCTGGCATACACGCAGGCCGGCCTCGGGCAAAGCCGGCATGGCCGTCGCCAGGCGCCCACGGAAGGTGCTGGTGGCTGCAAGCCACTCGGCCAACTGCTGTGGCTGGAAAAAGTGGAACAGCTCCCTTGAGCGGGGCAGGGGGTCCAGGCCGTCCGTGAACCGGATGATCTGACCCGTGGCTTCGAACAGGAACCGCAGCGGCCGCCCAGCCTTGCGCCACTTCAAGGTCGCATTGGCGTAGCGCTCGGTCTGCGCCTCGTGTTCGGTGATGCGCTGGCCCTCTTCGTCACGCTTCGCTTCGATCACGCCGACCGGCTCACGGTCCACCAGCAGTACGTAGTCGGCTGGGCCCGTGTCGGTGGGGAACTCACGCACGGCCACACCGCGGCCGGCGGCCGGATTGAACTGCGCCATGTCCTGGATCAGCCAGCCGGCCTGCTGCAGCCGCTGGTCGATCAGTTCACGCGCCTTGTCCTCCGGTCTGGTCATCGTGCTCCCTGCTGAACAACCCGCCGCGTCGCGTTATGCGGTGTCTGGCTCGTCTGGCACGTGCTCGACGAGGTCCTCGATCCGGCATCCGAAGTAGGTGCACAGCCTGTCCAAGGTGTCGGTACCCGTGCTGTGGCCCTTGTGATTGAGGATCTTCGACAAGGTCATGCGGTTCACGCCCGTCGACTCAGCGACCTCCTGAATCGTGACCCGGCGCGACTGCTTGAACTGCAGCTTCTCGATCTGCTCGGCGAGCTTGAACCGGATCACGCGATTCCTCAAAACAACATTTGATAAAAAAAATCATCAAACGATCTTGCAAAAGATCGTGCGATGCCTATAGTTCGCATCAGACGTCAGCTTTGAGCTGCGTTTGATGAATGAAGTTATCAACTGCGAAGGAGGGTATCACGACCATGACTTACCTCACCACGATCCAGCTGGCGCTGAAGATCAAGTACGACGAAAGGACGATCCGCGAGCGCCTGAAGGACAGCGTGCTCATCGAAGGCACGCACTACATCCGTCCTTTCGGCGGGCGGAAGATCCTGTACATCTGGGAAGCCATCGAGCGTGACATGGCCGCCGCTTCCACCGCCGTGGCGGGCGGCATCCCGATGGCCAACGGGCAGGTGATCCATGGCTAAGGTCACCGTCCGCAAAGAGACGGGCCGGCTCGTCATCGACTTCATCTACCAGGGCAAGCGCTGCCGCGAGCAGACGGCATTGCCGGACACGCCGATGAACCGCAAGCGTGCGGGCTCGGTGATCGATCGCATCAAGGCGGCCATCGCGCAGGGGAGCTTCAACTACGCCGACTTCTTCCCGGGCAGCGACATGGCACTGCGGTTTGCATCGCCGGCGCAGGTCGCACAGCGCCTGGCACAGGCTGCGCCGCAGGCAGGGTTGGGGGCAGTCAGCGCAGCGGCCGCTGAGGTGGCCTCAACGCCCACGCCCTCGTTCCGCGACTTCGTCAGCACGTGGGTGGCGGAGCATCGCATCGAGTGGCGCCGTTCACATATCCAGGTGCTGGACTCCACGCTCTCGGGCCATCTGCTGCCGGCCTTTGGCGACAAGCCTGTCGGCACGATCAGCAAGTCTGATGTGCTGAACTTCCGCGCGGCGCTGGCAGAGAAGCCTGGGCGCACTGGCGACAAGCTCAGCAACAAGCGCATCAACAACGTCCTGGCTGTGATGCGCCAGATCATGGCCGATGCCGCGGACCGCTACGGCTTCGTATCACCGTGTGCGAACGTCAAGCCGCTGAAGATCCGCAAGGCCGATATCAGGCCGTTCTCGCTGGACGAAGTGCAGCAGATCCTGGCCAAGGTTCGTGCGGACTGGAAGGACTACTTCATCTTCCGTTTCCTCACGGGCGTGCGCACCGGGGAGGCCCATGGCCTGAAGTGGAAGTACGTCGACTTCGTGCACCGGCTCATCCTCATCCGCGAGACCTTCGTGCTGGGTGAAGACGAGTACACCAAGACCGACAGCTCGCAGCGCGACATCCAGATGTCGACGCCCGTCTACGAAGCGCTGAAGCGGCAGTGGGAAGTGAGCGGCAAGCGCAGCGAGTACGTCTTCTGCAACGGCGAAGGCAAGCCCATCGACAACAAGAACTTCAGCGACCGCGTCTGGTACCCGCTGCTGAAAAGCCTCGGACTTAGCAAGCGCCGTCCTTACCAGATGCGTCATACGGCCGCCACCTTGTGGCTCGCGTCTGGAGAGGCGCCTGAGTGGGTGGCGCGCCAGCTCGGCCACTCCAGCACTCAGATGCTGTTCACGGTCTATAGCCGCTTCGTGCCGAACATGACCCGGCAGGACGGTTCGGCCATCGACCGATTGCTGGCATCGCGTTTCGCGACGACCAACGTTGCTGCCGCCGAGCCCACCGCGCCGGCGGTCCCTACGCCGTGAGCGACGGCCCTCCGGCCTAACGGCATCTGACCCTCAACACCCATTTGTGCGAGGTGGCTTCGGCTACCGCGCTGGGCGAACTCATCCCTTCGTTTTCACAAGAGCACCGACATGACCGAACGCGACCCGACCCATCTGGACTACAGCACCTTCCCGCCCACCATGCTCATGAGCGTGCCGGCCGTGGCAGTGCGTTTGCACGACACCCTGGATAACGCCGCTGCCGACACTTGGCGCAAGACCTTCGAGGTCTTCGCCAGCGGCCTGCGCCTGCAGGTCGAGCAGCTGCCCTCCGATGGGCGGGGCATCTGTCTGCACCTGAGTGGTCCTGGTGGCGTTGACGTGCGCCGAAAGGGGATGGTCCTGAACTGGCTCGCGCTGAGCAGCGGGGTTCAGTCTGTGCGCGTTTTGGACGCGTCGCACCGCAGGGCCAAGGGGCTGACGCTGTTCGTGGACCGCGCGGCCACCCTGCTGATCGCGTCGTGAAGTACGCGATGCGTTGCTTCCAACCCCCAGCCCTGCCGCGCATCCGCGGCCCACCAGATGACGCTCCCTGTGTCGTCATCCACTCACAACCGGACAACTCAAGGAGATTCCGCATGAACGTCCGAATCACTCCCCAATCCGACCGCCGCCTCGTGTGGCTTCACATCGGTGCCACCGCGGCCATGGCGCCGCGCGGCATGCTGCACTTCGTCCGCAGGCTCAACCGCTTCCTCGTCGGCTCGGGCCTCTTCGCCCTGAGCCAGGGTAACGACCGCATCCTGCTGCTCGGTCTGAAGGGGGCGATCACCACTCAGGACACTGGGCTGGTGATGCTGTGGCTGTGGCGCCAGCCGCAGGTGGCCGCGCTGGGCATCGAGAAGCCGACGCCTCCCGAGGTGCATGCGATCGCGAGGCTGGGCCATGCGGGCCGCTGAACGAGTGCCCGAGGCGGGGCCGGCCTTCACACTGGAGCTGGGCGCCGCACCCGGGACACCGGCATCTCGGCTGATCGACTGCTCGGGCTTGCGGCGTGAACGCGTGGGCCAACTGCGCAGGCCGACCGCGAGCCGCGGGGCCCATCTCCAGGTGAACTCGGGCGACCTGGCACTCATCGGCGTGACCCTGCTCTACCGGCTTGGCCGCCTGAAGGCCGAGCAGCACCTGCAGGTCCTGGGCGGCTTCGTGCGGCAAGACACGCACTGACGAAGCCGTCGTTCAACAGCAATCCCGTAGAAAGAACTTCTGATGCAAACCACTTTCCGCGCAGCCGTCGTTGCTGCCTTCGTGACCCTGGCCGGATGTGCCAGCACCACCCCTACCGTCGAGACGACACCGGGCTATGCGATCTACGACATCAAGGCGCCTGCCGGTGTCACGCACACGCAGATCGCAGAGGCCGTGAAGACATCGCTTCAGAAGAGCATGAGCGCGGTGCAGGTCACCAACGCCATCCCGCCCTTGACGCTGCCTGAGAAGGCGCCGCGCTTCCATCTGGTGTCGCCTTTCAAGGGTTCCAACCTTGCCGCCCTCGCGGCCATCGCGGGCCAGACCCTGCAGGTGCCGACCTGCGAGGGCGCCATCCTGACGGCGCAGGCCAGCGAAAAGTCGATGCGCAGGTATGGCGAGGCGACGAGCTTCTTCGTCTGCGTGATGCCGTATAGAGACGGCTGGTCGCTCAACGTCTACACCACGTTCCGCAAGGCCTCGGGCGCGTTCAACGCTCAAACGCTGGCAGCCACGCTGATGAAGCCGCTGACAGGCGACTCAAGCCAGTTCTTGCCTCGCACGATCAACAGCTTGGTGGACGCGGTGAAGACCACTGGCGCGACCGTGGCGCTGCTCGAGGCGTTCCCGTCTTGAGCAGGCGGCTCAGCGAGGTGGTGGCAGAGAGTCAGTGAGCTGCCGATGGTGACTCCCGCCCGACACTCGAGCCAGGTTCCGCGCGCACCACCACCGGTATCGGGGTTGAGCCGGGACCCAAGAGTCCCAGGCTCGATCTCGCGACCGCGGCGGCCTACGTGCCAAGGTCAAGCTGCAGTTGGGACGAGACCTCAACCACTGCAGCCGCCAGTTCCGGCTGGGCGTGAAGCTTGCTGATGGTCAGAGCGTTGTGCCGCCAGTCGCTGGCTCTGAACGCCCTGTCAACCTCGACAGTCATCATCAGCGGCTTGCCCGTGAGTTGAGCACTCAGCAATGTTCGGCGGACCTTCCCCTTCTTGTCTGGCACGAAGGATGCCTTGACGGCCGTGTCGATCAATCCTTCAAGAGCCTTTGGCACTTCCTTCCCGTCCATCATCGAACTCACTGTCACCTCCACATCGGTTCCGGGGTCGATCAGGCCCTTGACGGTGGTGATGACTTGATGCTTGGTCTCGGAGTGGAAGGACTTCGGCAGTTGGGCCACGACGGGAAGCTGCTTGTTGTCTCCCAGCGTGACCGGTGGGTCGCCGTCTCGGGCCGTCTCCAACTGGGCCCTGACAAGTTCGCGGTCAGTGCCCTTGGCCTTGGCCTCGTTCTCGATCAGGCGATCAAGTTCCTCCAGAGACGGCGTGTCGCCGGTGTGTTCCTTGATGCGCAGAACGTCAGCCGCAACCTTGGCAGCGGCGCGGACACTCTTGCGCATCGTCTCCATCTCTTCTTCAGTCAGTTCTCTGTCGGTCGGAGGATCCTCGATGTCCTTCTGGGCCGGAATGATGCGCAGCAGGCTCATGAAGATAGCCTTGGCAACATTGACCGGCATGCCGAGCGCGTAGTCGGACTCCAGATCCTTGACCTTCGCCAGCATCCGCCTCTCGGCGTCGGTGAGCAGTCTGAGCAAGTCTGCGAAGGAGATGTAGTCGACCGACTCAAACTGCTGGAGCAACTCTGACACCTCTCGGGCGTCGAGTTGCAAGACGCCGGCAAGGTCATAGCGCTGTGCCTGAATGGCTTCGCGAGCCTCCTCGGTACTGATCGTTCTCTTGGTCTGCTTTCGTTTGCTCATGATGTAGGCCCTTTCGCTGCCTGGTGGGTGATCTCGATGGCTTCGATGAAGATCCGGGTGACAACCGTGAGTCGCCCTACGAGCTCGCTCTGCTCGTGCTGAGCTGGTTGCTCGTCTGATGGGTCTTCGCCCGCAGCTGATGGGCGCCTGGCCGGCATCACTTGACACTGAGGTTGCTTGCCAGCGCGCGTGTCTTCTGGGCCTACCACCAGGCGCGGACCAAGCGCGTGGAGCTGCTCGGTGTTGAGCAGCGCACCGTGCTTCTTGCTGAAGCGGATCTGCAACCTGTAGGGGGCCCGAAGCACCTGGAGGTGTGAATGCAGGCGCGCCATCAACTGCATTGCGGAAGGTGCCGGATCTCGGGGATTCCGGCGGTATGGCGCGAGGTCCGTCAGCAGACTGATCAGCATCGGCAACGGGTGGCCGGTCAGACTGTTTCGCAGTGCGTTCCCTTCCTCGCTGGACAAGAACTTGCTGCCCGGCTTGCCGAAGATGAACTCGCGGTCTTCGGCCAACTGATCAGCCGTCGCAGCACCGCGGCGCCGTCGGGTGATATCTTCAAGTCGTATAGCGTTGGGAAGTGCGGCCTCCAGACGAAGCGCATAGGGCTTCGGAACACCAAGCTCGTTGGCCAGCGTGTCTCGGTCGCCGCCAGCGATCAGGCCGGCCACCAAGAGGATGCGGGACATGAGGGGTGGTTCGGCGACATCAGAGCCTGCGGCGCGCGGAGAAAGCACTGCACGCGCGTCGGGAGGCGAAAGAGGCGGCAGGTTCATGCGCTTCACGCAGCGTCGCGCTACCGCGCTCCAGGCATCGAACTCCTTCTTCTCCCTTGCTGCTGCTGACTTCTGGTTGCGGATCGAGCCGGTCGATCCGAGAACGCCCTCGATGAGCTCAGAGTCGGGGGTCAAGCCGTCGAGCAACGCCTGCGACTGGGCTGCGAACATGAGCGGCCAGGCTGCAGCGTAGTAGACAAGCCCGATCAACTGCACGCCGTGCCCGGCGCTGCGGGCCGCCAGCGCGGCTGCCCCGAAGCCTCTGCCCCACTCGGCAGTGAGCATCTGCGTCAAGGAACGGGGAGAGCCATCGACACCGAACAGCGAACGTGCGACACGTTCCCAGCATGGCCAAAGCAGCCGAAGGTAAGCGCTGCCACGGAAGCTGTGCTTTCTAACGGCCGCTTCACCGGTTACCTGGGCGGCCGCACTCACCAAAGCTTCGTCGATCAAGCGAGCGTCCGACCAGTCCCAGCCCGAGTCATTGAGGAACAGGTACTTGCCGTTCAGTTCGATTGCGCCGTCCTCGACCTTTTCGAGCAGCTCGATGATCTGCTTGGCGCACTCAAGAAGGCGGTAGGCGTGGATCGTCTTCAGATGACTGCACTCGCCGGGTGCAATCATCAACATCTGGCTCGTGCGAACCAAGCAGGCCGCCACGAGCGCGGCCTGTTCGGAGCTCCGCAGCGGGTGGTACTGATGGAGCTTGGCCGCAAGTTCCGCCTTCCACTTCAGCACCGGCCAGTCATCGAAGTGATCAGTGACAAGTCGCTGAATCTGAGCGTGGTCTGCCTCCAGGATTGCGATGGAAGCGGCTGCCTTGCGCAGGCTGTCGAAAGTTGGTCGCGAGTCGCCATCGGAGAACATCCCGCGGGGCGCCGCCCAGCCAAGCATGCGCGCGATACGTACCAATCGCTTGAGTCCGAAGTGGCGGGTCTTCTTCTCCTTGACGGCTTTGGTGTTCTTGCCCTGTTCATCAACCGCCTTCTTGGCAGCTGCAATCCACTCTTGCCACTCTTGCGGGCTGAGCTCGGACAGGTCTTCACTGGGTGACAGCAGCCTCATGGCCGTCAAGATCTCTGAGAGATGACCTGCCAGCGTGCTGGTCTCGTCAGCCTCTTTCTTGTGAGCCCCCTTTGCCGTCTCGTGGCGAAGATCAATCTCCTTTTCGTGGATTTGCTTGAGGCACTTCGCGCGCTGATCGTCCCGGATGTCGACCTTCGTCAACTTGTCCTTCCAGTCGTTAGCCCTCTGAATCTCGCCCCCCAAGGGGTATTCGATTCGGCTGACCGCCCGCAGGGCCTCTGCAACGTCCTGCAGCGGACCTGCCTCATCCTTGTCTTTGATCCTCCGAGGGTTTCCCTCGCGCAATGCCTTACCCAAGCTCGAGCCGGCCGGCATCGGATCAGGATCACAGCCTGCGACTCGCAGAATCGACCGCTTGCTGAAGGTTGCGGACGGCAGCGCCGGTGAGGCGGCTGTCAGCGTGTCGGGCGGGAAGTGGAAGCGCCTGTAGCGCAGGGCCAGAGACATCAGGCGCAAAAAGGCGTCGAGGTCGCCCTCGGGCCATTGCAGCGATGGAAGCGCCTGGCGCGCCCACCGGCCGACCTCCTCAGCGCTCGCTTGCCAAGTGCCCACGCTGGCGCGATCCTTGATGCGGGCCAGTGCAATGACAACCCGGTCGTTGAGCCGAACCACGATCGGCTGGGCCGAGCCTGGCCGCATCCAAGCTGCGCACGCCACCCCATTCACTTCAAACACCTGTGACTTCAAGCCGCTGAAGACGGCCTCTTGATCCACGCGATCCCACAGGCCGTACAACGTCTGCGCCGCGGTGAACTCGGCCGGCCCGGACAAGCCGGTCACGCCGCAAAGCTTCTTGCGGAGGTCTCCAACCGCTCGCAGCGCCAGCGTCGAGAAGTCGTCAAAGGGCGGTGGCAAGATGCGATAGACGTTGCTTGCGTTCGGTGCAAGGTATGCATCGGCTGCATCTGGCAGATCGCCACCTGGTGCGATGAGCTGTCGGCCTGAATGCGGGTTGCCAAGACTGGCTACGGGGGCCAAGTTGAGTTCGCCCAACAGTTGCTCGATGCTGTTCCTCAGAGAAGCGAAGGCATGTGCCGGTGGAACGTGCATGCCATCAGAGAAGACTTCGGCATGGATCCGGCAATGACCAGACAGCACGCGTATCTGCCAAGTGCTCACGCGGCGCTGGACAAGTTGCGAGATCAGAAAGTGGCGGCCGACGTTGAGCGGTCGATCGAAGGTGGTTTTGGCCTCTTCCGCGACTGGACCAACACGGAGCGAAGCGCGCTCAAGACGGGTTGCGTTCTCCTCCTTCGCAATCCGCACGACGAAGAACACGGGGTCTGAAGGCAAGCCGGCGGGCAGTGCCCGCCGGCCCTCCGCAGAGAGTGCGACTCCGAGCGCGGCGGCCTTCTTTCGCATCAGTGACAGGTCGAGCTGCCAGCCAGCAAGCGCGTCATCAAGAAGCGCATGCACAGGGATGCAGCGATCGCTCTGATAGCCACCGACGTTCTTGTCGAAAGCATGAATGACTTCGCGGTACTGATAGAGCGAACGCCATGTCAGTCGCGAAAGCAGCGTTCCGCGGTGTGCCGCGAGGGTGATGACCGCAAGCAGGCGCAAACGCGAGAGTCGGTTGAAGGCGTCTCGGAGTTCTTCTGCTGTTCTCGATGCCTTCAGGTCGCGGTGTGCTTCCTCTGTTCGTTGCTGGGCGATCGCCCACCCGGCTTGAAACTGCGAGGGGGTGATCGAAATGGGCGAACCTTCGGGCCCCTTGGCAGTCCAGCCCGCAGGCATCTTCCAGCCCATGAACTCGAAGAGTTCACGCTCGATTGATGTCGTGAACTCCGGATCGAGGGTGATGTAGTGCGCCATGCCAAACGGCATGGCGTCCAAGTCAAGGCCACGTAAGAAGGCCATGGCCTCGCCCGCGCCAATGTGGCGGTAGGCGTCGCCAAGGCTGGTGGCAAACCGGGCGTCGTAGGCCACCTGGACGCTGCTGTCTCCCTCGTCCTGCAGGAACGCCCGATACCGCCGCAGCCAGACCTTCAAGGACTCGGCAGTGGTGTCGATCGCGAGGAGTTCGGCCAGAGTCGATGCATCAGGGCGCAAGGCGCGGCACTGGCGGAGGTAGCCCGCGACATCGGCGTCCAGCGGTAGCGTCACCGCGTAGGACCGTTGTTCGGGCTTGAGAGCATCCAACGCCGGGTCATCGGACGCCGACAACGCTGCCAGCAGGTTCCACACGACGGCACCGCCAGGAACGTCCAGCTGTGTTGAACGTTTGCCGTCGAGCCGGAGTGCCAGCCCGATGCGTGCGGGTTGAGCCAGGCGCTGCGTTACGTGAGCGAATGCGACCCAGACCTTTTCTTGCGCGCCTTGGCTGTTGAAGTGTTCGCGATAGTTCTTCCAGCAGGCCTGCGTTACCAGAGGGTGAAGCCGGTCGATATAGCCGATGAGATCGAATCGCTGAAGGTGTGGCGCGTAGTTGGCCGCCTTGACCAGCCAGGCAACCGGGTTCTCACGTGAATCCTCTGTATTCAGAGGCCCGCGCGTCTTCCTATCCTGGCGGTTGGCGTTGGGGTCGTCTTCGCCCTCTGCAAGATCTTCTGCACTCCCCGCACCATCTGCTGCAGATCCAGGTTCATCAGGTACGGACGGACCTCCTTCGGGTGGTGCAGACTTAGCTTCGTCCGGCACCAGCGGATCGAGATTCGGGTCCAGCCACGCGCGCCCCAGTGCTGCAATGACGGCGGCGAGCAGATCCGACAGGCCAGGCGCTTTTGTATTGGTGAGCGCAGTATGGAGACCCTCGAGTGAGACCGGCACGACCGTCGCGAACTCTTTCCAGTCCGCTGAACGCCCTCCGCCCTGAATAAGGGTGTACCAACCGGCAATTGGGCTCTCGAGCAGCGGCCGGTTACCGCAGCAGGCATCCATGACAAGCATGCCGAGCAAGGCGAGGGCTCGTTCATGGCACTGTGGCTTGAGCCGAGTGGGATAGATGGCACAAAGCCAGCCGTAGACACTGCCTTGAGCCCCTTGCCCGGCCGTTCGAAGACCTACGGCGCCTTCGTCATCCAGCTGCTCAACTCGTTCGATGAGCCCTGTGACCACGGCCAGCCAGGCTTTAACGCGCGGCAGCGCAGAGAGATTGAAATAGGCTTCGAGCGCCGCCTCGACGAGGAGGAGCGCAAGAAGCAGGCCGCGGCAGGACGGTACGCAGCGTATGGCAGAGAGCAGGCGATCTTCGGCGTCGCAAACACCAACCTTGTCCAAGAGGTCGGTGCCGTCTTGAGGGACAGGCACAGCAAAAACCCATGTCAGAGCCCTCGTGCCAGCCAGTCAATCTGGCGCACGAGCAACCGATCGCGCGGAATTGCGCGTGGTGCGGTTGGTTTGGCTCTGCTAGGCAGCAGTGCTCTGATTCAAGCAGATCGACCTGCACTGTGGCGGGCTTGATCTGCAAGCGCTTGCAAAGGCACAGTTGGCCAATGCGTGGGTCTTTGTCGTGCAGCCGGTGCCTGAATCCCGGCCGTACGACGCCTCCCCTGTGCTCTTCAGTTTGAAGACCCCAGGACATCAGTCCCAGGCAGGGCGGGCTGGCTCAAGGGCGCACGCGAAAAAAGGAACTGAACGTCGCGAACAAAACCGAGAACCGGGGGCGCGATGCAATTCTGAACTGCAGCTATTGAGATGTCAACTGGATAGCGCCGGACTATGCAGGCTGCATATTTGCTCAGGAGTTGGCGGGGTCGAAGCTGGCGATTCGCGCACTCCTGAATGTCAGTTTCACTAAGTGCACGTACCTTCTCAGGGATGCTCCAGCGGCGCCGGGTGACCTGAGAGCGCAGCGCACGACGTTGAGTGTGCCCCTCGCGATTCGCTACTGCGCGTTGACCATGCGCTGCTTCTCTAATCCGATCGGCTCTATAAAGACGGCTCCAGATTGAAGTGCGACCTTCGTATCTGCTTCATCACTGACCGGTTCTGGACAAGGCTGACGTTACCCAGAACCCAAGCGGAAAGACCAACAACTGGGCGCTCTGCAGAGCGGAACCGGGCTAGAGTGCCGACAGGCGAGTCCCGTCAGGGTCGCGGCACTTCAAACGGAGGAAACAGCACGTCGTTCTCGAGGCGAATGTGCTGCTCCAGGTCTTCGGCGAATTGCCTCACACCGCTGCACAGCTGACGCCAGGTGCTGCAAGCGCCCTCGGGCGGCTCGGCGTTGTGAGTCAGGGCCATCAATCGCGCGAGGTTCTCCGCGTGTTCCTCATGCTCGGCTCGCATAACACCGATCGGATGAACGACGAAGGGGCTGCCGCCTCGCGCCAGCAGGGGAAACAGGATCGATTCCTCCTTGTCCATGTGCTGCAGCAGTTCCAAGTGCATCGACCTCAGCAGAGCCGCCAGGCCGAGGGGTGCTGCCGGGTGCTCGGCATGCACCGATTCCACTTGAGTGGCCAGCCGAATCAATGCCGGCACCTGCTCGCGATGAACCTCGTGAAATCGTTCGAGGATGTATTCGATGAGTGCGGCTGGCTCAGAGGGCACGGCTTGTGGAAGTGTTGGGGTGGCTGGCATGGGTTGCAGGGGGCTGAGTGCTAAGGCGTGAGTGCAGCCACCGAAGCAAGCTTCGGCGGCTGGGCAAAGAGCGGAAAGAGTTCGCTGTCTTCCGCGCGGATGTGCGCGGCCAGTTCTGTCGCCAAAGCGTCGACGCCCTGCACGAGCGCTTGGAATGACGACTCCGCGTTGCAGGCCGCTTCAAGGCCATGTAGACGGGCCCGGAAATCGTCCATCGCGGCTTCGTGATCGACGTGCTCTCGGTGCAGGTCCTCGATCAGGCGCCCGATCAGCGTGTTGCCACCTTGCTCCATCATCGGGAACAGGCGCATCTCTTCCTTGAACATGTGCTGTTCCAGCGCTTCGCCGATGGCGCGCAATTCGCTTGTCATGCCAGGGGCGATGCCTTGGGCTTCCACCCTGGCGGCCAGGGCCAGCAAGGGCGTCAACGCACGGCGATGGCCCTCGTGGAAGCGCGTGCAGATGTGTTCGATCAGTGCGCTGACGCGCTGGGTTTGGTCGGGCGACATGCTGAGGCAAGCCGGGTGTCGGCTTGAAGTTCGCGCCCAGTCTGGGCGAGGCCCAGATCCGTTCGTGTTGAGCCAGATCAAGGCCTGAATCAAAGGGCCCCGCGGTAGTTCTTCAGAACTATGGGCCGGCGTGCGGCCATCGTTCTTCCGCCGCGCCTCACTTGGCCAGCGTGCGGATGTTCACGGGGCCACTGCGGGCGGACAGTCTCGTCAAACCCAAGACGAGCTTTTCCATGGCCACCACCGCAACTCCCATCCCACGCCAGGCGTGGTCCGTGCTCATCGTCAGCACCATCGCCTTCACCGTTTGCTTCATGGTGTGGATGATGTTCGGCGTCATCGGCATCCCGCTGAAGAAGACGCTGGGGCTCAACGCCACCGAGTTCGGCCTGCTGATGGCCACGCCCGTTCTCACCGGCTCGCTGATCCGTGTGCCGCTGGGCATCTGGACCGACAAGTACGGCGGCCGCATCGTGATGACGGTGCTGATGGCTGTCACCGTCCCGGCCATCTGGCTGATGAGCTACGCCACGGCGTACTGGCACTTCCTCGTGATCGGCCTCTTCGTGGGCCTGGCGGGTGGCTCATTCTCGGTCGGCACGCCCTATGTCGCGCGCTGGTTCCCCAAGAGCCGCCAGGGCATGGCGATGGGCGTTTACGGGGCGGGCAACTCCGGCTCGGCCGTCAACAAGTTCGCGGCGCCCGCCCTGCTGTTGCTGGGTGGCTGGACGCTGGTGCCGCAGGTCTACGCCGCAGTGATGCTGGGCACGGTCATCCTGTTCTGGCTGGGCAGCAGCAGCGACCCGAAGCACCTGGTGCCGTCGAACGTGAAGTTCACCGACCAGCTGAAGATGCTGAAGGACCCCAAGGTGCTGAAGTACTGCCAGTACTACAGCATCGTGTTCGGCGGCTACGTGGCGCTGGCGCTGTGGATGGTGCAGTACTACGTGGGCGAGTTCGGCCT
>JACCDR011490258.1_pt1 | contig 13968 bp, 16 predicted proteins | sample 7446431 | NCBI WGS metagenome assembly JACCDR01 (sample SAMN15323443, study PRJNA562643) | freshwater metagenome | isolation source: river surface water | place: USA:Blue River Watershed | collected 2017-08-17 | reverse complement strand
CTGCGTCAGCCTGCGCCTGTTCTTTGGTTGCAAAGTCGGTAGATTGATAATTCACGCCGATAGACCGACCCACAACAATCCATCGGTTATCGTCGGTTTCACGGATAGAGGTCACAGAGTAGCCCGCGAGGATGTCTTGTAGCGCCTTAGTCGTCTCAGCATGTGCGCCGCGTTCTTTGAACAACTCACCCCGCGCCTTTTCCGCGTCGGCTTGTGCGGCTTGGTATTTCTCGGTCATCATTTGCGCGTCGTTTTTGGCGTCGTTAAGCTGGTCGCGTAACCGGCGAATTTCATCGGCGGCGGCTTGATATAGCGCCTTGTCGAGTTCAGTCCCGCGCACGTTGCCTAAAACATGCACGCGATTATCCAACCGCGCCGCAATGTCGTCATCCTGCGCGGTAGGCAACGGTGTTTCGTACCCGCTGCCGTTACAGGCCGGGCATGACGCGCCGCCCGCCGCATTGATACCGTCACCACCGCACAGCGTACAATCGGGGCGCGGTTCGGTTGGAGTGGGTGTGTTGTCGACTAGCCCCGCGTCGTATCCAGCTTGATAATCCGATGAGCGTCCGTTGTGGCGCGGATAGTTAAATACCGCATCGCCATAGCCGTGTGTGTAATCTAGGCTTAACTGGTCAAGTGCGTCAACAACTGGCGCGGCAGGGTGGGCGATAACATCAAACTCGCCAAATTGTGCAAGGTTTGTAAGTGGTTCAACAGTTTCGGCATACCATTGATTTTCGCCCCACATCACAACATCAACTTCACCGGCGGCGCTTTGATACCGCTTAGTGTAGTTGTCAATCCGGCAGGCGGTGGTGAGGTCAATGCCGAATATTACACGGGCGGCGACCATCGTCTGTGCGTAGGTCATGTCAGGTGTGCGGTTGATGTTTTGAGTATCGGTGTGGTTGGTCATGTCGGTTACTCCGTGTGTTTCTAAGCGATAGGATGAGTATAGCGCCTATGCGTATACGTGTCAATAGTGGACACGATAAGCAAGCGTTATTAGTCAATCAATAGGGCTACAGCCGCTTGTAAGCGATAGCCGTTGCTCGCTTACCAACAGCAGCTTTACCGAACGCTTTGCATTTGCGCTCTATCGTTTTGTAAGCCGACTCTGATAATCCTATCGCCACCGCAATAGCGCGGTATGGCGTCCCTGCTTCGTACAGCGTCCGCATGGTTGCAAGTTGCGCGGCTGTAAATTCGTAGAGCGTTTGGCATTTGCCGTTAACTAGGTTTGTTGGCATCGTTACTCCTTAGTGTAGGCTTACAATCTCAGGCTTGACGCCTAAGCCGACAATGAACTTCTTAACTTGTGCCATGTGGCGACGTGGGTACGCTTCGCGCTTACTGTTGGTCTTAACCGTCTCTGATACCGTTTCGCCTCTATCATCCATCAGAAACAACGCGGGGTCGTACTTGCGGGCGGTGTAGGTCGTGTTCACACTACCGTCCATCATTTCGTAAATTTCAACGCTCACCAGTAGGTTATTGTTGGCTTGCTCGGCGTGCTTGCTTTTGTCGAGTTTGGTCATGTTAATCCTCCCACTTAATCGTATCGCCACGGACGCCCTGCGACGCGGGTGATGTCCAGATGATGATGTTCTCAGGTATAAAACATTTCTCCGCGTCGGGCGCGATGGTGACGGTCACAGGCGGCGGTGTGAAGGTTAATACCGTGGCGTCACAAATCGCCTCTACCTCGTCCTGTGTCAAGTTGAACGTGCGGCGGATGGTCGTAAGGCTTGCGCCATTGCGGTACAGTGTGCGAATGTGTTCGTTGCGTGTGGTCATGGTTGTTGCTCCAATAAGGGCGGCTGTGAACCGCCCCACGTGCGATTAGAAGCCGTATAGGTCTTTGCTACGGCGGCGGGATTGTTTGGCGGTTTGTGCGGCGCGATAGACACGGTGATAGGTATAGGCCGCGTTACGTTGCGCCGTGACCTTGCCCATGCCATAGCACAGGTCACAGTATTCGGCGGGGTCAAGGTGTGTAGCGTGGCGATAACCGCCCTTGCCGTTACAGCACGCGCATTTCATGAGACGGGGTTGTTCGGTCATGACCGCACCTCAGCAAACCACCACGACTTAGAAGTCGCGTCGTACTCGGCGATAATCGGGATAACAAAACCGTCAAGGTTGGTACGTGCTTTGGGCGTCGTGTCCCATCCGGCGGCACTGTCTGCCCACGTTGCGCCTAACTCCTTACGCGACTTTAGGCCATAAATTTTATACTCCGCACCGTCGCTATCGTAGGCGAATAACCCCCACTGTCCCTGATTTGAAACGACACGGACGGCGGCGTAAACGTGTACCTCGCGGCGCTCTAAGTCAGCGGCGGGCGCTGGTTCGATGCAGGCAGTTTGTGCAGTTTGTGCTGGCCTATCGGTCACGTCCTCGCGCTCGATGGCTTCATCCATTGTTTGAAGATGAACGCTTTCACCCGTCGTTGCGTAGTCAAGCACGGGGGCGAAAATATCCCACGTCACGCGCTTAATGTTGCCGCCCTCTTTAGCGATGTCGCGCCCACGCGATTTGATGACCGTGCCGGATTTGTCGCGGTTCATCTGCAAGATAAAGTCAAACGCATAGGGTAGGCTCTTATCCCCGTCGTGTTTCGTGCCAACCTTCTTCATTTCCCCATTAACCGTTTCGTACTCGGTAGACTCGCGGGCGGTGACAATGACGTGCATCGGCAGGTCAAGAAGCATGTTATACAGTTCATTCATGCGACGCTTGACTACGCCCCACTCGCGATAAGTCATCTTGCCCGCGCTGGCCTCAACTGCACTAACAAGCACATCGTAGGCGGGCGTGATACTGTCCAGAATGACCGTTTGATAGTCGTGCTTGCCAGTCTTAAGAAACTTAATCGCGTCCTTAATCGCGGCAATGGTATTAGCGCGTAGCACGCCAAACGGCGCGATACCGTCACGCCCCGCGTACATATCCGTGCCGCGTTCGGTGTCGATTACAGCCGCGTTGGGCGCGGTGAGCGCGAAGGTGGTTTTACCGCTGCCAGCTTGACCAAACACCATAACCTTAAGGTGCTTCTTGACGGCAGCGGCTTGCTTAAACGGATTGTTGTTACTCATCATCATCTCCAGCGGGGCGCGATTGCGCCCCTGTCGTTGGTCGGGGCGGGTTACAGCTTGGCGGCGTAGAAGGCGACGGATACGGACTCGTTCAATTCAACATCAAGTTCAACACTACCCATCTTGTTAACCCACTTTGCGAGGGCGGTTTCATCAATCTTGATGAGTTCAATCGGCGCGTCCCGTTGGTCAATCATATCAATCAAGTGATACGGATTGCCGATAGACGCCTTGACCGAACGCTTGACAACAAACGCCTTAGACGGTGACACCTGCGCGGCTTCAATCAACGTTTTGGCGTGGGTCACGGCTGCGTCTAGCGCGGTCTGGCAATCCTTAATCGCGGCTTGCATATCGCGCTGTCCATCCGTAAGGCTTGCCTCAAAACTGGCGACCCATCCGGCCTGTGCGCTTGCATACTTGCTTACTGCTTCAACAGCCGTCACAACATCAGCGGGCGCGGGATAGGCCGCGTCAAATGCGGATTGTGCGGCGGTAACATCGGCGTCAAATACCGCTTCGCAGGCTAGGCGCATATAAGCCATTTTGGTAGCGACTGCAATAATATCGCGCTGTGCATCTAACAAACCTTCTGGTTTTACCGAGTTAAGCACATCGGCGGCAGCATCTAAAGCCTTGCGGAATCCTTCATACTTTGCATACGCGCTATCACGCGCTTCTCTTGCCGCAACGAGCGCGGCGTATTCGAGGGATTGTAGCGGGGTGGTCATATCGGTTACTCCTAATAGGCGATAGTCGGCAAATGCACGACATACGGGCATTATAGCGCGTGTTGTCTAACGTGTCAACTGTTGACACGCGCATGAATGTGTAGTAAGATACCCGTATCGCTTAGTAAGGAGTAAACACCGTGATATTTAACCCGACTGAACTTCACGACATCACCGAACAAATCCCCGCCCCTGTATTGGATGAGGTCGCTTATCTATTGAACCTCGAAGTTCAATGGCTGAATTGGGTTACCGCCCTCGGTATGCATCCTGTGTATGCCAAGCGCGTGGCGGGCGTCCGCTACAATGGCTATGAAAGTTTGGCGGCCTATTTGACCGCTAAGGCTGAACAGGACGCGCTGATTAACGACGCGCTGGCGGTTTTGCGAGACATCCGCGTGCGGCTGTACGGCAATCCGTGGGGGAATTAAGACGATGGATAACAAACCGATGTTTAAGGCGGGTGATGATGTGTCTGTTCATCTTGGATACGGCGATGATGGACGCGATTTAGGATGGGTTGATGCCAAATATCGCAGTCCTTTTTATGCCGCTCACATGACTGTCATGAATGATACCGGCTTTTGTCTTGTGGCTAATGAACACGAGATTAAGCATAGAACGGACTACGCCACCTACGACGGCGGCGAGGCGCAATACCGCGCCGACCTTGCGACGCTGGACGCGGCGGCGGAATTGAGCAAGGCGGCGACGGGTGGCGGGAATTGGGAACACGGCAACGGGGATATTTTCACGCGAGTACCCTCGCAAGACCCTAACGACCTTCCCGTATACGTTACCGTTATCGAGTGTATTGGCGAGGGTACGGTGTCATTCAACAGTGAAGTCGACGAACAACTCATTGTTAATGCCGCCCGCGTTGCCTCGGCATGGGCGCGGATGTCGGCATATTTGCGCGGTAAGGGGTTGCTGTAGGTCATTAACCCTAACCCGCTCATAATCGCACAAACCCCGCCTATTTCGCGGGGTTTTCGTTTGTGTGGTATCCTCTATCGTAAATCGTCAATAGGAGGCTTTATGCGCCAATTACGCGCCGTCGCTGGTATCCTGTACGTTATCGCGTTTCTATCGTTGTTAGCCGGTCTTGTCGGCTTATTCGTCATCTATCAACCGCCCCTATCCGTTGCCGGCATCGCAGGCGCAATCGGCGCGGGGTTGCTCGGCTTGACGGTTGACGGTTTGGCATCGGTAGCTGAGCGCGTGATTAACCTGTTGACCGTCACAGCACGGGCGGCGCAGGTAGCCAAAAAGCAAACACCCCACGGTTAAGCGAGGTGTTTTTGTTGTGCGGTGTGACGATATTAAACGTTGAACGCTGCCTCGGCAAGCGCGGTAAGCGTTGCGTCCGTGAGGTATTGAGACGTGAACGCGATAGCATCGACAACCGAATTAGACGGGAATTTACTGCGTAGGTCGGCAGTTGTCAGTGTCCCGATGTTACTGGCGGTAATCGGGAAGCTGTCGATAAAATAAGACACGGTTTCTAGCGTGCCGTCTCTGGATAAAACGACGTTTGCCGAGCCTGTCGTGTGGTGATAACGTACTGCCACCAACGAATAGACATCCGAATCAAATAGAGTTGATGAGGTGTACAACTGCCCCGCATTGCCTGCCGTTGTAACGATATTCACGTCCAAAGAGCCAAACCCATCATAAGCGATACTGATAGAGCCTAGCCCCCCACCCGTTGCAGACATTAGTGTTACTGGGTCGCCAAGCAGACCACCAGTTGGCTTAACGAAAATCAGATAGGTAAAACTTGTCACCGTGCCAAGCGAGAAACCGTCGATGCGGTCGGTTATGTCTTCGTACAGCCCCGCGTCGTTTGTACCGTTTGCGCCCGCTTGCGCCAATGTCACACCGGTGTATGTACCATTGACGCCTGCGTTACCCGTGTTGACGGCTGTTGTCCCCGACAATTCTTGATGGTCGAAGATGTAACCCATATTATTAGCGACAAGTTGATTGTGAAAGCGCGTATTGACCGCTACGGACTGTGTATCACTATCCGCGCCGCCATTGATTGTGAGTTGTACGTTGCGCGTGCCGTGACCCGCGTAGGTGTGAACGGGGTTTTGCGCGGTGCTGGTATTGCCGTCGCCAAAGTCCCACAACCATGACGTTGCGCCTGTGCTGGTATCGGTGAATGTAGCCTCTAAGGCGTCAATAGCAAAGGTAAACGAGGCGGATGCAACTTCACCGCCCCCGCTATTCAACTGTCGAAACAATAACAGATAGTTATCTGCGGTAGACATGGGCGTTATTCCCCTGTGGCTTGGATTTTCACCGTGACCGCCGCGTTGGACGGGTTAGCACCGGTCAAGATGACTGACAGCGGGCGACCTGCGACGTAATGCGTGGCGAGGTCATCACCCACCGTGACGTTAGCGCCGGATGCACCGGCAAGAGCGGACTTTGTGACATCTGCCAACAACACCGCGACCTCGTTGTCCCACACCTGTACGCGGGCGGTAGGGGGTTGGTCGGTGTCGAATTCAACACGGATGAGCGAAATAATGCCGGTGGTCGTGAGTGTACCAGCGGCGGACGCTTGACCAGTAACAATGCCAAGCGCGGGCAGGGTGAGGGTTGCGAGAGGTTGGGACATAGTAGGGCGTATCCTTTGCGTATGCTAATGGCGAAAGTGCCAAGATAATTATATCACGATTTCAAATCACGGCCTTCGATTTTGTCCACAATCCGCTTGATGAACTTATCATCGTCAACCGATGGGGTGAGGGATGCTAACAGCGTGGCGACTTGTAACAGCGTGCGTAAAAGCAAGCCCAACGCGCCTGCGCCCGCAATCGCGCCGCCAGCAATAAGCACGATGATTAAATCAGTCAAGCGGTCAAGCGTTGCGAGATAGTTTTCATCGGTTGAATCCTGTACCGGCGTACTGTTTTCGTTATCGACGGGTGCGTCCGTTGGCAAGCCATTCAGAGGCGCTTGGGTATCGACTGAGGGCGTCAACGTCACCACCGCCACCACTTCCGCCGCCGTGTCCGTTGTTGATGGGGGCAGGGTCTGGGCGAATGACGCTGTAAACAGGTTTAATGTCAGTAGTAGGAGTAGAGCGAGTAACAGGGGGCGGCGGGTTGCGTTGTGCATTTTGAAAATCCTTTGTGAGCGTGTCGATTTTGGTAACGAGGGTGAGGGTGCTACGGGTCAAGCTAGGCGATAGCTTGCGCTTGGTTTTGCGATAATCTTCTATCGCCTGTTTGAGGTCAAGTAACGTTTTGTTTAGCTCGGTGACGACAGTCTTAAACTCGCTGATAATGCGCTCCTGTGCGGTGGTGATGGTGGTCACAACCTCGGTGTGTAATTCCGCCTGTCGTGCGGCGGTTTTGGCGCTTGCCGTAGCGTGGTCAGTACGGACGCCTTGAATGTCTTGGCGTGCTTCTTTGACCAGTTCGACAAGACTAGTCTGTACCTTGCGCCCCTCGCGTTGTTCTTCGATTATCCCATTTAACGCCTTAACGGTGTGTTCGCTCTCAATCTGATGGCGTTCACCCGTCTTTGACAATTCGCTAATCAACGCCCGTTGCGTGTCGATAAGCGCGGGCGTAGAGTCTTTGACCCGCAAGTTAGACCGATAGACGATGAACAGTAAGCCCATAACGGCTAGGACGATGAACAATGCAAGCCCGCCCACGGCGTATAAAGTGCGTACCTCCTGCGCTATTGTATCCATCAAGAGTCTCCTTATACACCGCGCCAATGCGGGCTAAATCTGGTAATGGCTTTCATGTGCGTATCCTTCTGATTTATTTCCCAAGTATATCCCAAGTATTCAGCATTAGGCAAACGACCTTAAACTGCCGCCCACAACTCGATTGTTGACCCTGCCTGAAATAGCGCGGTGTTGCTCGCGTCCGCCTGTATCCGAATCGACGTGATGGGTGAAGTACCCGACCATCCCATCAGGTGCGAAAAATACCCGACCTACGTGCTATCTACCGCGCCAAATGATCGGCTTAACATGCTTTTTGCGCCGCTATCGCTAGGCCAGTACCATTGAAGCACAGCATTAGACCCTAGCCCGACATCGGCGTGCGCGTTGTTGCATACAAACCCAATACCGCCAGATACGTTGTCGTATCCGGCAGCGCCCTCTCGCGTGTGATAATTCGCGCCGGTGGTATCGCCATTGAAGAAAACGTAAACGTTACTCATCTTGATGGTCGGGGGCGGCGTGTTGATGTCGGTTCGCAAGTGACGACAACGTATCTCGACAAATCCGCTGTTTAACGCCTGTTCATTTAGCGTAAACGTGATTGAAGATAGCGGCGTCGTGATGGCGGTCTCGCTGATAAAGCGCTGATACGGCGTGTAGCTCATTAGATTATCCACCATTCTGTGCCGTCTGAAATGATTGTTGCACTGTCGTATTGCGCCGGTAATGTGTAGGTCGTTGCGCCGTCAATTGTCTCCGTGCCATCGGGGTCAATGGTCACGGTATTGCCGCTGTTGTCGATACGCTTAATCACGTACTGCCGACCAAACACCGACGCGGCAGGCGGTAGCTCTACCGTGACGTTATTGGATGTTGCATCAACCTTGATAAAGTAGTTTGTCACGTCCGCCGTGTAGGTTGCGCCGGTTGCCGTATTCACTGCAAGCGTCGGTGTTGACGCATAGCCCCAGATGTTATTCCATGCCGCTGTGCCGGTACTTGCGTCAAAACACAGCCACAGCGTTAAATCGACGTTGTTGTACCATAGCGACCCCGCGCTATAGCCGAGCGTATCATCGTCCGAGGTTGTCGGATTGACGTTGGAGGTAAAATTATTCAGCACGCCCCCGCCGCCGCCGATTTGTGTCCAGACCGCCGCGCCGCTACTCGCATCGAAACAGGCAAATACCGTTTCATCGGTGGTGTTGAACCATAGCGAGTTAACGCCGTAGCCATCGTCTATATCATCGTTTACGGTGGGGTCAACGGTATCAACGCTGATTTTGTTTAGGTCAAGTGTCCATACTTTCCAAACCGCCGCCGTTAGGGTTGGGTCGGCACAGAAATACAGTACCTCGGTGGTTTCGTTGTACCAAAACGACGCTATATCGTACCCGTCCCCGCTATCGTCGTTGACCGTGGGGTTAGTCGTTGCGGTGAGGTTATTCCGCACGCGCTTCCATCGGTCCACCGTGTCGAAATACGACCGGATTGTGTCGTTAGGTTCAACCGGCGTGAGCGGTACAGGTGTGCCGCCGTCACGACCCTCTAACAGGCCGCCAAACGCGAATGATACCGGCTCTAAACGCTGATTTGCCGCGTTCCAAATGAACATCTGCCCATCGTCGGGCGGGTTGGCTATCAGGTCGTTATTTGTGCCGCCAAACTCTGCCGAGACTTGACCGCCATTGAAGATAAACGAGGCGTCCAATTGCCCGCCCTGCGTGGCAGATTGGTGGGTGTGCGCCTTGATGTCGCCAAAACCGGCGGCGGGGTCGGGGGGTTGTGCGCCGAATTGAATGCCCGCCATCTTTTCGTCGCTACCGACAATCACCCAGTCCACTTTATCGCCTGGTCTACGCTGATAATACGCCGTCACCTTGACCGCTAAACCATCGAAATACAAGCCGGTGTTTTGCGTCACGTCCGCATAGGCATAGGTGCGTTCATTACTGTCTGGGTCAAAGCGAATATAGAACGTATTCGGTACGTCCGTTTCATCCTCAGCGCTGGTATTGCCCTCTCCGTCACCGACCCACGCCGGCAACACCTCAGCAAGCCCGTTGCCGATAGACCGCGCCAAACGTTTTACGATTGCCTCTTGGTCAAAGTCTCTCACACTCATGGCACGTCAACGACCCCGTAATAGATATTCTTGATTCGACACGTCCCGTCCGGTGTGCCGCTACTCGACACAAACGACGATGATAGGCGCACGCGGAAGCCCTGTAGCACGAGGCGACCCGTCCAAGTAAACTCGACATCCGTCCCTTCATACGTCCCGTCCGCTTGGTCGAACGTGAGCTGCGTAATACCCGTTTCGCTGCCGTCGGATTTGACGTGACGGAATTGGAGCGCGTACTTGTCCCCGTTGCCGGTATACGTGCCAAGTGTGAGGTCAAAGATAACCGTAATCGACACAATCTCAGGATACGGGAAGGCGCTGTATTGCAGGATGTCGATAAGGCGGCGCTGATTACCACTGTCCAGCGTGACGTTTGTACCGTCCCAGTAGGGGTCGGCAGGCGGCGTGACGCTTGCGCCGTTTGCCCAACCCGTCGGCTTGACATTAACGCCGTAGGCCGTGAGCGTGTTGAGCGTGATTTCACCGCCGGGGTCAGTAGCTCCAACGCCGGTATTGTTGCCGATTAAACAATTAAGGTCTACGCCGTCACCCGCGCTACCCGATGGCGCGTTCAATACGATAGTCTCCGTGCCGTTAATCGGGTTTTGTGCGAGCGTGGGCGGTGTGGTGTTGTCGATGTAGGTATAGATGTTGACCGGTTGGTAATTCGCGCCCTGCGTTGCGGTGTACTCCAATTCGTACCGCCGCACATCGGTCAACGTCCCCGCGCCTGTAGACAACTCGGCATCGACAAACCGGCGCTTAACGGTCGGGGTATTGGTGAACAAATCAGACCGCAAGCCCTGCCCGCTGACGAATACAAAGTCACCTGTAAAGCCCATCGCGCTTGTACCGAAATCAAACTGCCAGCCCCAGTCCCACACCGGCACATATACGCCCGCGTCATCGGTTGCCGTCTCAAACAAGTTCAACGCCGGAAACACGTTCACCACGGGGATACTCCCGTTATTCATATTCACGCCGGGTTGCAACTCGACAAGCCCCGCCTGGCCCCGCGTGACCGGCGCAAGTACGGCAGTGGCCTTAACGATGGTTTCTCCAACGTCGGTAGCTTGCCATTGTTGGTCAACGCGCCGCGCAACAAATAAACGGTCATCAAGTAGGCCGGTGTCCAGCGCGTCAAGCGTCGGCATATCGACGCGGTATAGGCGTGGTTGGCACGGGTCTATGACATCCTGCGCGGCGGGAAAGCGGATTGTTATATCGGGCGTCGGGGCGTTGACAGCGGCCTTGAAATTGCCGGTACGTTGCAAGCCGTCGGTGCGAGTGAGTGCAATATGGTCAGGGATGTTTTCCAAGCGCACGCCCTGCGACGGTGCGGCGGCGTTGGTGCGCCCAATGTACGCCTCTATAGGCCGTGTCGTACCGGTGACGCTAAAGCCCCCACGGGCGTCATAAACGCCCATCATCGGCGAACGACTAAACGTTATTTCGCCCTCGACCAAATCCCCGTCAATTGTCCAATATTCGTCAAGTGTGTTGTTGTACGTATCGCCTTCAATCTGAGGCTCACGCTTGAGGATAATCGCGCCGTCGGTGGTGCAGCCGATTGTCCCACCTAAACAGAATGACGATGCGCGTTGTAAGGCCGATAGCAGGTCGCCGCCGTCTGCCGTGAATGCCCGCTTGAAAAACGCCGCTAACGCGCTGTAATCAAAGTCATGTAACGCAAACACCCACGAGGCGTGGTGGTCTATCAGGTAGTACGCAAAGTAGCCGATATTGCCCAATGCCGCCAGCGTCTTAAACCATCGATTTTGTTGTGCTTTGACCGCCAATAATTGTTTGGCAATCCCGACGCGGCGCAAGGTTGATAGCGGGTTCTCCACCGTGATTTCGACGTAATCAATCTCACCGTCGCTTCGTACCGTCGTGTATTCGCAGATGTACCCACAAAAGGTTTGTAACGCCTCAGGGACGCTTACGGTGGTCTCCCATCCATCATCGCTGTACTTGTATTGATAGGTCATCAGAACAGGCGCACCCATGTACAGCACATCATCCAACGCCGCGCCCGTGACACGAAACGACATCACGCGCCCCTCGTTGTACAGGTGACTTGACGACAGGACTTCTACCGCGTACTGCTCCGACGTATCGAATACCGTTTCATTGTCGATTGCCCACACGTAGCGGTAAGCCGTCCGCGTGCGTGCCGGTGTTGACCCTCCGACCTCGGTAACAGTACAAGCGATAATGTAAATGCCGGGGTCGTATTCAACCTCTATTTCCTCATCCGTGAGCGCATATCCGCCCGCCAATGCCGCGCCGCTAGGCAACGACCACAGCACCGTGAAACTTGACCCGCGCCACACGGTAGACGCTGCCGCGCTGTGCGTGAGCGTTGCTACGCCCGATGTGACGTCAACAGCCCCGCGCTGCCATGCGCCCAAGTTGGCAACCGGCAACGGGTACGCGGTTTTGCTCACCGTTGGGGCGTCGTCATAATAAACCGTCTCATCCCACCGCTTCAGGACAAACTCGGTTTCAAAATCAATCCGTGACCAAAATGCGAACGGGATGCGGACGGTGTAAATTGTTACCGTGTCGCCATTGGCAAACGTCGTAGCGGTTTCTTGCGCTTGCCCCGTGTCGCCATACTGCGCGCCCGCGATATACAGGGTCGTGCTGGTTGGCACTTTACGCACCGACCCACGATAATAGACCACGCCCGCCCGTGCGATTTCAACCAGCATATCAGGGAGCGCCGATGTCCAGCCGCCCGACGCGCCCGTGACGGTTAAATGCCCACGAGGGTAAGCCGTGTTAGTCGGTGTGCCGGATAACGTCGCAGTCCCCACCACGGTCTTAGGGAATACGTTAAATTGCCACGCGGATAGGCCTTGATAGGGGTATTTGAGATAGGCCGGATTTGCTATCGGCATGAGACAACCCTTCTACGGCACAGCCAAGTACGTACCACGGACAAAGGTAATCAGACAATTGGTAGCCCATGTGTCGTTTAGGTTAACCGTGTTCTCGATAGTCTGCCCAAACGTCAAGCGTGCCGTGGCTTGCAAGATGACCCAATTACGCGCAATGCCCGACGCCGATTGATTGTTGAAGCGCCATGTCATCAGCGTTACCGGCGCGGTCAATGCACCCGCGAAAAACGTATCAATCAAGTACTCGACTTGTGTCCGGTTGATGTTGAACGCCCATTGTGTCGTTGGCATCCCATAGCCGTAGTCTTTAGCGGTTGGGGTGGTGATGCGTTGAACATATGTCGATATAATGCCGTCCGTGTTGACCCGCCAATCCTTATACGGGGCGGTGGTGTTCGGAAAGCTGCTCACGATATTGGCGGCGTTGGCTACCAACGTTGCCGCGCTAACGTGTCCAGATTGAAGGCGGTAAACGCTCATTAGCCTGTCCTTTTAGCGTAAGTAAATACTTGTTCCATCGTGTCGAATATTTGCCCGCGCAAGCTACCCGCTATCTCCGAGGCGATTGTGCGTGCTTGATTCGGTGTGACCAGTTCCCCGACATTGACGTTAGGAATGTTGATGCTGAAGTTAACGTTCATCCCGCCGCCTAACGCACCACGTGCCGCACCAACGCTAGGGTAAATAAAACCGTCGCTTTGCGGTACAAACACCTCGGGCTGACGTTCGCCTACAAGAAGCGCCTGACCGCGTTTTGCGCCGCCGCCAAACTCACGTTTGGGTAGGTTAAGCAGGTCGGATAGGGCGTCGGTCAGTGTATTAAACGGGTTGTTTTCCTGCGGCGGGGGCTGCGTACTATTCAACGTGTTTAGCGCAAGCACGCCCTTTTGGATGATGGTATCGAGTAACGTTGACTCTAGCGCCAGTGCCGTCGCCTTTTGCGCGTTAACTTGATTAAGTTTGGCCTGTTCCGCGTCAATGGCGGCAAGTTGCCGGTTTAACGCTTCTTTTTGCCGCGCCTCGAATATCGCACGGTCTTCGTCTTGTATCTGCCGACGGATTGCCGCGTCCTCGGCATCCCGCGACGCTTTTAAGGCGCGTTCTTGTGCGTCCTGTGTCTGTCGTGCTTGGAAGGCCTCAGACTCAAGCCGCTGGCGTTCTTGGATGGACGCGGCTTCTTGTAAAATACGCGCCTGTGTTGCAGCGGTGAGTGTTGCGAGTTCAGTGTTGATTGCTGCGATGCGTTGCGCCGTGACCTGTTCGCGTTGCGTCTGCTCCTGCGCGAAGTCCTCAGACCGTAGTTTTGATTGTGCGTCGAAGTTCTCGCGGGCTTCTTTGCGTTCGATGTTGCGATTGCGCCGCGCTTCAATCAAGCCGGTGATGTCGTTATTAAGTACAAACTGCTCCT
>JACCDR010833354.1_pt1 | contig 13968 bp, 21 predicted proteins | sample 7446431 | NCBI WGS metagenome assembly JACCDR01 (sample SAMN15323443, study PRJNA562643) | freshwater metagenome | isolation source: river surface water | place: USA:Blue River Watershed | collected 2017-08-17 | reverse complement strand
GCGCTCACCAGCTCCGCGCGCCGCTTCGCGCGCATGGCCCCCGCGGTGCTCACGCGCCCCTCGGCTCGAGCAAGTGGAAGCGCGCCCCGTGGTGCTCAATCTCGCTCGAGCGCACGAGAGCGGGATTCATGGCTTCGACCAGATCGGCGCGCGAGAGCGTTATCTCGTCGTTCTGAAACAGCTTCCAGAGCTGCGCTTTGGCGCGCTGGGGTGTCGTGCCGAAGCGCTCGAGCAACGGCCCTAGGAACGTCTGCCGGTGAAAGCGCGCCGACGCCGGCAGCTTCGCCGCTTCGGCGTACAGGTTCGCGGCCGTAATCTCGAGCGGCCGGCGCGAGGGTGGCGGCACGGAAGCGCGGCTCACCGCGGCGCGCGTCGTCGTCGTCTTCAGCGCTCCGGACGCTTCGGGGAACGTGTCATCGACGGCCTTGACCACGGCGCGCTCGAGCCGCGTCCAGTCGAGCGCATCGAGCACACCGATCACAGTGACCCCCGAGGCCTTCACCGCGGCGCGCAAGATATCGTCGTCAGTGTCGAGCGCATCGAGCACCATCGAGCGCACGTGCTGTTGAACGCCGTGACGCCACGCCTTCGGGTTTTCCAGCGCGACTTCGGCGAGCACTTCCGGATCTTCGACGAGCCGCTTTTGCACGATTGCCGCGACGGCAACGTTGCCGGGCTTGGCGCTCATGGGTTGCACCCGTCGAAGCAATCCCACGTCCAGCCCTCGGGGCCGCGGCTCGGAGCGAGCGCGGGGCAACCGCAGAGAGGGCAAGTCGTCGGCGGTTCGGGCGCGTCGATGGCGCTCAACAAAAGCTCGGCTTCGTTCAGGGGCGGGGGCTCCGCCAGCGCCTTCGCGAGCGAGAACACGAACAGGGCCCCGAAGCCGGGCACCGCCGGCCGCTGAGAGGCGCTCACCCTCGCCCCCCCTCGAACGGGAGGGCCGGCGTCGTCGCGCGTTGGTAGGCCAGCTCACACGCGACGCAATGAGACTGCATCCGGTTTTGGATCTCGCCGTTCGTCGTGTTCGGCTGCCGGCGCGCGTAACCCCAAGCGAACGTCACCAGAAAGTCGAAGACGGCGAGCGGCCCCAGGTCGTGCTGAGCTCGGAAGTCTTCGACCAGCTTCCACACTTTGCCTTGCAGCTCGGCTTGCTGAAGGCTCGTCATCAGGTTTTTTTGCATGTCAATTCCCTCGGTTCGTTGAACGAAAAAGGCCCAGAAGTCGGGCACCGAGCGGGCCGGGGGGGTCGGCTTTGCACTCGGTGCCCGACTTCCGGGCCTTGACGCTGTTTCGATTCTCGCTAAGTTTGAGCATGTAAGCCGCCAGTACGGCACCACGGCCCCCGGGCGATGCTAGCGCCGCGGGGGCTATCTTTTTGGTGCTACGCGCCCTCGGGAGTTTCGTCGTCCGTCTTGCCGTTCACGTCGAGCGTCGGCGTAGCGTCGTCGCCGGGCAGCGCCGGCAGCTCAGCGCCTTCGTCGGCGCCTTCGTCTTCGTCTTCGTCAGCCTCTTCGATCGCAAGCTCGATAGCTCGCACCCGATTGATCAGATTCTGCTGACTGTCCGTCACCGCCTGTTGGTTGCTGAGCAGCATCCGGAAGTGACGTGCTTCCGCGGTGCTCTCGACCAGCGTAAAAACGATGTCTTCGAGCCGCCGCAAGCGCTGGTCGCTCGGGGTGCGCCCCAGCGCGGGAGGCGGCACCGTATCGGGCTTCTCGTTCGGCTCGGGAGGCTGAGCATCCACCAGCACGGCCGGCGTTTCCACGGGCGCGTTATTGGGCTCCCCCGCGGGCGGCCACTGCTCGGGCAACCGAGCTTGCGACCGCGACCGCGGGGACGCCACGGGCGTCGATGCCTGCCCCGCCGCTGCGCGCTTCGCTACCTCCTCGGGGTGATTGTAGTGACGAAACTCTTTGCCGTTCGTCGCCGTCACGGGCTGCCCTGCTCGCAAGGCCAGCTCCTCGGGTGAATTGAAGTGACGCATCTTTGCGGCCGCCATTGGTCGTTGACCTCCCTTTTCCGCGCTCGAGCGCGGCTCAGAGCTTCTTTGAAAGAGCGACGTTGAGAGTGATGGCGGTTTGGTTGACCGTGCCCGCCGTGATGTTGAAGAAAGGGACCTTCACCACGCCGGCCGCGAGAATGTACGGCGCGCCGATGTTGATGCCGGCGACGGGCGCCGCAGACGGCGACACCGACGGAATGTCACCGACGGCCGCGCCAGCGAAAGCGAAGTCGACGACGAGCGTCTGAAGGGTCGTGATGTTGCCCGGCGTCACGCTGGCAGACTTGCGCACGACGCTGAGAGGGCCGGACTGACCGGATCGGGATGCTGCGTTTTGAACCATGTTCGTTTCTCCGTTTTGGGGTTGCACACACTTGGACGGCGAAGGTCAGCCGACTAGCCAGACCTCGCTCCAAAACACGCTCATCGAGTCACCGCTCGCGGCCAGCTTGCCGTTCACAACCACGGCCAAATCGACGTTCGTGGGTACGGTCGGGCTGTTTTGCTGGAGACGCGAGTACATGCCATCCACCCAAAGGCGCGACTTTTTGAACTGCGCGTTGGGCCCCACTGCTTCGATCTCGCACTCGTAAAAGAAGATCGAATTAGCCGCGGGACCAGGGGCCACCAGCGTGATTCGGTCAATCTCGGTGGCGCCGAGTGTGACGCCAATCGAGGAGAGCGCCGCGGCCGTCGTGAACTGCCCGGTGACGCGCACCAAAATGCGCTTCGTGTTGTCTTCGAACCAGTACGCCGGAATACGCGAGTTGGCAACGCCACTCAGCAGCGTCGACATGGCGGTGAGCGCCGTCGTCCCGGTCAGCGTGCTCGAGTTTTTATTGAACGCGCGACGGCGCGACGACTGAGACAGAAATAGATCTTCGTCACTCTCGCCCGAGCCGGCGTAGTTGAGGAAGTTGATGGCGTTCTTATCGGCGGTGCCGTTGTTGAAGTTATTCGGCGTCGCCAGGTCATTGTAGAAGTAGCCCGTCGTCCGATTCCTCACGGCCGCGGTGGTCGACCGTTTGAAGTTATTGCCCATGAGGTGGACGCGCGAATTGTGCATCACGTCCACGCCGATCTTGCAGTCGTTGAACTCGCAATAGTCCACGTGTCCCTCGGTGCCGCGGGACCATTCGATGGCAGCATTCGTGTTTCCGTTGCAGCGCACGGGAATGGCGCCGTAGCCCACGGTGGTATCAATGCAGCCGTTGATCAGAGCGCCGCGAGGACTCGCCCAGATGCCACCGCCGCCGCGAACGACGGTGCACCCCTGAAAGTAGACGTCGCTGTAGGCGTTGCCGCTGCCGTGGAGGTTCGTCCAGTAGACACCCGCGCCGTAGTCCGCCAAGAAGCCCGTTGCACCGCTGCCCGTGTATCCCTGGGCCTTCAGGTTGCGCCAATCGACCTGGACGCCATCACCGGTCGCTCGCATGCACCAATCGTCAGCGACGGCCCCCACGGTGCCCGTAAAGATGGCGGTGGGCACGTTGGGGTGGCCGCCCACGTCGGGGCCTTCGAGGATGACCGGGTTTTTGCTGGGGGTCGTGTGGCTGTTTCGGTGCACCGTGCCCGCCCACGTGCCCGCACCGAAGACAACGCGCCACGTGCCCTCGAGGGTCGGGCCGTAGTTGCGGAGCGCGTCGAAAGCGTTCTGGGGGAGCGCCATCGCTTCACCCGTACCGAGCCCGTCGCGGCCGGCGACGCCCGCGGCATCAACGAACAGTCGGTTCGTTTGGTTGTAGGCCGGTTCCACGTAGAACAGGTTCGCACCGCGTTGAATGGCGGCGCCAGCGCCGCGGTGCCGCACCGAGTGCAACAGCGGAATCGACGCATCGGTTTGGTAGACGCCCGCAGGCCAAGACAGCTCGGCGCCGATGGCCACCGCGTAGGCGCACGCAGCCGCCAGCGCCACGTTATTGACCTCCGCGCTCGCGTCCGGACTCGCACGAAAGAACGCGACGGAAACGACCGCGTTGGGTTGACCACGCACCGTGCCGTCCGATTGAAAAGTGAGGACTTCGCCCGGTTCCCCTTGAACGATCGCGCCAGCTTGCCCCGCTCGAAGAAAAAACTTGGTTTCCATAACTACAGCTTCCTTCCGAGATAAACGCTCGCGACTTTCGGCCCGAGCACGACCACCCCGACGAGCGCAACGACACCGAGCACGGCCGCGACCTTGAGCCCCGTCGCCGCTGCGCTCCCCAGGCTATCGACGGAGAGTTTATCCGCGACCTGGTCCAGCACGTTCGGCACCGGCTCAGCGCCGCCAGCGGCCGACACGTCGGCGTCTTTCGTGCTGGGGGTCGGGCGCCCGAGCTGCGGCCCGAGCGACCAGAGCGCAGGCGTCTTGACCTCGAACAGGAGCCACGCGCGTTGCTGCGCAACGTGCTCCGTCGTCTTCCGCACCACCACGCCGTAAGCACGCCGCCACGCGGTGAAGAGCGCCAGCGCGTCAGCGCTCAGCGTGTCGATCCAGTAGTACCCCGGTGCGAGAGTCGTTGCGCCTTGCGCCGCGTCGAAACTGTCGCGGAGCTGGCGCGCCTTCGCTACGTCGGCGTCCGTCGCCGTCGAGCGCTTCGCATTCCAGACGACGAAGTCAGTGAACGCGGTGACGGCCGCGACCGTGCGCCCGGGGTTCGCGTTCAGGTAGGCGCCGATCGCGTCGATGTCGCTCGCGTTGCTCATTCCGCCGCCTCTCGTGGCACGACTTCAGCGTCGGCCGCTTCGGGTTCGCTCGCTCCGTCCGCCTCACGATTCATCGCCTCGATTGCGGACCGGTCCAGCTCGAGCGCGGTGCACAACAAGTCGATCTCTTCGTCCCCGAGCAACTTGAAGTGAATCAGCGCGGCGACCTTCGCGGGGTCCAGCCGTTCTTTCAGTTTCACCGCGGCTTCGAGCCGGTCGGCGCCCGTCGTCGCTTGGATACCCTTCAGCAAGTGAGGCGCGGCTTTCTTCACGCCGTCCCACACTTCGCGCCGCAGCTCGTGCTTTCGGTCAAGCTCGCCCTGCTCGCGTAGCTCGGTGCGCTGATCGCGTAGCATCGTCTCGGCCGCCTTGACGAAGTCGAGCCGCGCCGCGTCGCCGTCGCTCGCACGTTGCACGAGCTGGCGGTTCTGATCGAGCACGGCCGACACGAGAGCTTTGGACCCCTCGCCAAGCTGGTCGAGTGGCTTGCTGAACGCGGTGACTAGCGCGCGTTCGTGGTCTTGCGCCTGCTTCGTTTGGCGGAGCGCGACCTCGAGGAGGGCCCGGTACCCATCGGTGACGGCCTTGAACTCCGCGAGCATCGGACTCGGCTCGTCAGGCTCCGCAACGCGCGGCATGCCAGCGAGGCGCGCCAGGTCTTCCACCGCGTAGCACATGGCGCCCTTGATTCGCATCGTGCGCACGAGCCCGGCGCTCACGAGAGAGCGCAGCTGCGGCAGAGTGAAACCGGTTTGCTCGAGCGCGGAAGCGACCGGCGCGAAGCCCTTGCCCTCACCGCCTTCGCTCGTCGTGTCGTCGTCGTCGTCGTCGTCGCGGCTCATGCTGCGCCCCCCTTGTGCTTCCACCACCAGACGGCGGCACCGATGCCGGTCGTCACGAGCAACGCAAGCAGGATGCCGCCAGCGCTCTCGACGGCACCCGCGAGCAGGTTCCGCCAGCCGAGAGCCGCCGTCAGGTCGGCGTAGTTTCGGCGGACGGCCTTCAGGTATTGGTCGGGCGCCAGCTCAAAGTAGCCGTTGGCGTGCTGCGCCTTCACGGCCGCTTCCAGGTCGCCGCGAGCAAGCGCCGCCTTCAGCTCCGCCGCGCCGGCAGCTCCGCGCGTGCCGCCGCTGAAGAGCACCCGCGCGACGCTCAGAAAGCCTTTCTCGGGCGTGCTGTGGCGCTTGTAAGTGCCGATGTACGGTAGCCAGACGCGCGGCCCCTTGCGGTTCCAGGGCGAGCCGTCGGGGTTGCGCCAGCCGAAGTCAACGTGAGGGAAGCTCCCCGCGTCGCCGCTGCCCTGCTCGGCGCCCCAATTGTTGGAGCCCGCCCCTTCCGTCCCCGTGAGGCCTTTCGACTTCGCGAACGCCAGCGCTACGGGGTCGGTCGGCGGCTTCGCCCACCCCTGCCCGTAACCGCCCTCACCGCGCGCAACCGTGAGCGCGTATTGCAGCTCGTGCTCTGGCATCGTCGGCGCGGCACGCTTTGCCACCGCGTAGGCGCTCACGTCGCGAGGGTTGCCCGCTGGGGTGGTCGAGACGGGAAGCGCGCTGGGGGGCACGCTGGCGACCTTCACGGGCGCCCCGGCGGGGGCCAGTCCGAGAGCGGCTAGGCTTTTCGGTCCTAGCGCACCGTCCACCACCAACCCCGACTTGGCCTGAAACGCGCGGAGCGCGGCCGTGCTTTTGGCGCCCCACTTCCCGTCAACGACGAGCGCGGGGGACGCGCCGGCCTTGTTCAGAGCGGCCTGAACGGCCTTGTAATCGATCATTCGCGAACCTCCGGAGGCGGACGGAGCGAGGCCTCGACGGCGCGCTCAGCGCTCACCGCGGCGCGGCGCGAGTGCTTCCCCGCGCTGCGCGCGAACCACGCCGAGAGCACCGAGCCCACCATCGTGATCAGAGCGAGCAAGACTTGCGTCCAGTCGACCATTAGAGCCCGAGAAAGAATTGCGGGGTGACGAGCGGGTTACTCGGCCCGAGCCTGTCGATGAAAAGCGTATTGGTGCCGCCCGGCATCGGCACCGAGCGGCCGCCCGCGAAAACTTGCGCGTTGTACACGGCAAGGTCAGTGCCGCCGTCGTTGCGGAAGTGCACGAGCACGTCTTGCGGCACGGCGGGGTCATTGTTGGCGCCGACCTGCAAGCAGAACTCACGCGCGAAGTCGGGCACCGGATAGAACAGATTCCCGAACAGGCCGACCGTGGGAAGCGTGTACGTCGCGGGGAGTCGCCCCTGTTGCACGCTACCCTTCGCGACCATGGCTTTGAGCGCGACCGACGCATTGCTCGTCGCATACGGAGCGTCACCGTTCGGCGCATACGTCACCGCTTGCACCGAGACGGAGTTGCAGACCACCGAGAGTTGAAGGCCGTGAAGCCAGTCACAATCGAAGCTGTTTTCCACGCCGCCGCAGCCGATCGTGATGCGTGCATAGACGTCGGCGTTTTGGGTCGGAACATCGTCGCTCCGCCCGAGCTGCAGTGAGTGCACCGCGGGCGGCCCATAGAGCCCGGTGTTTTTCGGGAGCACGTTCATCACTTGGCCGGCCGTCGCCGGCAGCGGTTGAAAGCGCTGGTCGCCGAAAGTGTTCTGATTCACCCATGCGCCGCTCGTCGGTTCGACGATGCGAAGCACGCTCGAGCGCAGCGCAGCGCGCGTGCCCGCGAGCACCGCCCGCGCAAGCTCGCTCGCAGTGCTCACGGCGTCCCCCACGGCGAGCAGTCCGAGGGGGAGCACGAGAAAGCTTCGGCGCCGCACATCACGCCGCACCCGTGCGGAGCACCATCCCGGTTTTGGCGTGCACGCGGAAGCGGCGTTTCACCCGCTGCGCCGCGGCGTGGCGGCCGAGAAAGGTCAGCATCTCGGCCGCTTTCGCGTCGCCCTTTTCGGCCTTCGCTTGCGTCACCGCAACGGCCTTCAGCGCGGCTTTGCGCTGGACGGGGTTTTTGCTGTTCACGCCGTTCAGCACCTTCACGACTTTCTTGGCCGCGACGTGGCTCTTTTTCTGGATGTTGACCGCGTGCCCCACGGCGAGCCCGACTTGCACACCCTTTGCGACTTCCGGCGGGAGGCGTTTCAGCGCTTCGTCGAGCACGACGGCGTCAACGCGCTCACCCTTCCCGATCTTGCTCGCGACGCTGAGCGCCGTCTTCAGCGCGGCTTTCTGAGCGTCCGGCAGCGGAAGCGAGCTCAGCGCCACCTGGTCTAGCGACTTGCCTTGCGCGACCGCTTGCACCGCGCCGAAAGCGCCTTGTGCGAGCTGCCCGCCGGGGATAGCGCCCTTGATGCCCGAGAGCACGGCCGCGCTCAGCGGCTGGCCGCTGGCGAGCGCCGTTGCCGCGGCCATGGCTGCGCCGACGCCTTGTCCCACGCCGGGCACGAACGACACGACCGTCGTGGCGTACGGAGCGATCGTTTTGATGTCCGCAATCTGGTCTTTGAAGTTGCCGACCAGAGCCTTATCGATGCGCTGCCCCCGCGCGATGTTTTCCGCCAGCGCGGCGGGCGCGACGGCCACGCCGTAGACAGCCGCCAGCGGCGCCCCGACGACGGGGACTTTCTTCAGTGCCTTTTTGATGCTCGAGAAAAAGCCCATGGGGTTCCCTTTCAGTCGTTGTCGACGTGCGACGCTTGATTCCACTCTTCGCGGCGTTGGGGGTCGGCCGCGGCAAACTTCGCGAGCTGCGCCTGATAGACGGCCTTCGCGCCCTTCACGTCTTTCTTGGGCCAGTAGAGCGGGTGAGGCGGAACGATTCCGTGGTCGCTCGCGAGAGTGAGCGCCGTCTTCGGACCATACAGGCCGTCGATGTTGCCGACGTACTGACCGCGCCCCTTTTCTAGAAGCTGGTAATCCTTCACCGCGGCTTGCACCGCCGTCGACCCCCGCGCTTCTTTGAGCGTCATGCTCGAGAGCAGCTGAGCGAGCGCGCCCGCTTGCCGGCGCGCAGACGTGCTGTCAGCACGCGGCGCGGGATTGAGCTTGCCGCGCCCTTGCACGGGTTGCTGCGCCTTGCCTGGGGTCGCTTTCGGCGTGCTCTTGATGGCGTTCGCAAGCTCCGTCGCGGCATCTTCGAGCGACGCGGCTTGCTTGGCGAAGCCCTCGTTTCGGAGCGTGCCGGCGACGCTTCTCATGACAGTGGGGTCGCCGCTCTTCACGGCCGCGGCCACGGCATCCACCACGCGTTTCGGCACCGAGCCGTCAGCCGCGGTGCCGTCAGGCTTGTGGTCGCCGAACGCCCACCACGCGAGACCACCGAGCCCAACAGCACCGAGAATGACAGGCAGCATCGTTCTTTCCTTTCAGAGCCCGAGAAACCTGCTCGGGTCTTCAATCTTGCCGGAGTCGCTGCGCTTGCAGCCGGGGCACACATGGCGCCCGTTGATCACGTCGAGCCGCAGTTTGCAGGCGAAGCAGATTCCCCGCCTCACCTCGCAATGCATCTTCAGCGGCCCCGCCGGCGTGCGCTTGCACGCCGGGCACTTGCCGGAACCATCGTCCCACGCTCCGCACTTGCACTTGCGGCGCCAGTAGATGCGACAGTCCGCAGCCTCACCCTCTTCTTGCAGCTCAGCAACGCGAGCCGCGCAAAGGTCGTCGCAGTCGCCCCAGCCGCGGCCGAGAATCGTCACGATGTCTGCGAACTCTTCGACCCCTGGGGGCCATGGTTCGCGTTCGTAACGAACTCCGCTCTCATACAGCTTCGGCAACGGCCGACCCTTGCGCTTTGCGTTTCTGATCGCCACGCGGTTACAGGCCACGACGCCTCGCAGAAAGCCCCTGCAAAGCAGCGCCAGCGTCTTCCCGTCTCGGGTGCCGACGCCGACATTCGTGACTAGCCTGAAACCCATAGCGGCTGCTCCGTCTCAGACCCAGGCGGGCCCGATGATTGAGGCGTAGAAAGGGTGGTCGTTCGTGTCGATGTTCGTCACCGTCAACGTGATGTCGATGCCGGGGCGAGCGATGAAGCCCAACAGGGCCACGCCGACTCCGGTTTGCGAGAAGATGTCACCGTGAGCAGCTTCGCTGTTCACGAACATCGAATCGCGACCGATCACCAGATCATTGATGGCGAAGAACGGTGAGAGCGTCGACGGCAGCGCAAAGCGCTCCGTCTGAAAAGGACGCTGGGGGCGCGCCGTCAAAATGCCGGTCGTGCCCGCCGCAACGAACAGAGTGCCCGCCGGGCCCTGGGGGAAGTTGCAAACCTGAGTCTGGTTCACCGGCTGGATGCGGTTCACCTTCAGCTTGCGACGCTTCTTTTTGCCGCCACCGACGACGATATCGTCGCCCATGTCGTCGTCACCCAAGTCGTCGTCACCCATGTCGTCGTCACCCACGCTCAGATCGTACATGTCACTTCTCCTCGAACACGCTCGAGCACCGCGCTCGAGCGAGAGTCTTGCGGAGCGCTACGCGGCTTGCTTGATTCCCTTCGCCAGCATCGCTTTCTTGACCGCGTCACCCGTGCCGTAGCCGAGCATCCCTTGCGCGAACGCGCCGACGCTCTGGCTATGCTCGTCGAAGACGCCCATCGCCACGCCGACGGCGATGGCGGTACCGACGGCTAGGTCGGTTCGGATCTTCGTCTTCGGGATGAAGGGCAGCTTCACCGCGGCCACGCCAGCGGCCGCACCGCCAGCGCAAGCGACGACGCTACCGACGGCGGTGACGCCCGCGTGCTTCGCGGCCGCCTTGTGCTTTTGCACGCCGTTGCGGATGTTCATCACGTGCCGAATCAGCTCGTGGCGGCCCTTCTGGTGAAGGTGAGAGGGAACGTTTGCGAGTGCCGTTGCAGCCATGCGTTTGCTCCTGTGGAAACGGGGCGGGTTTGCCCCTAGTTTTCCCGACAATTGGCGCAGAACTGACGGCCAGTCGTCAAACCGACCCCGTTTTTCGCGACAAAACGCCCGGGGCTTTTTTGACCCATGGAAGCAAAACGGCCCCGCTGCCGTATACTGCTTTCGGGTTTTGAGCGCGCCCAAAGTCGCTCGGAAAGACAGAGGCCACATGGCCGCCAACGACCAGAAAAACACACCGTGGGGTGATGCTCTCGCGCCGTTCGAAAAGGACGGGAAGACGGTTTGGATCGACCTTGGCCCCGTTTGGATGGGCGAGAGCGGTTCGCTACAGCTGACGCTCGTCAGCGAACCGTTGCATTGGCGCGCTCACGCTGCCGAGCGTCGCATCGTGATTCGCCAGCGCGTCGAGCGCGAGCAACCGCGGAGCGAGCCCACCGGCAACGGCGGGAGGGCGCGCAAGTGAGCGCGCGTGCCGTACTGCTTCGGGGCATCTTCAGCGCGGCGGGGACTAGCACCGTCGCGTTTACCGCTGCCGGCGTCGACACGTTCGACGGCCGCTTTGACGAGCTACACCCCGAGGCGCGCGAAGGATGGGAACGCGTCGCGCGCTTGCTCGAGCAGACCCCGCCTTACCTGCTCGTGCCGCGCGACCCACCGAGCCAGCCCCCGAAGGGGGAAGCATCGTGACGCGCGACGAGCAGAGCACCGAGCGGGCGCTCTCGCTTGCCGAGTCTGCATGGCTGCAAGCTCGCGGGTGGAAGCTCGCGGCTCGCGGCCATGGCTCGATGTACACGGCCGCCCGCTACACTCACCCGGACCTTGACGGCGTGAGCGACCTTTGCCAGCGCGACGCGCTTGCGCTCACGCGAGCGGAGCCGCTGCGTTTCCGGAGGCGCTAGCGTGAGCCGCCCGCTCGAGCCCGAGCTAGCGCCGTTCGAGAGCGCGGTGAAGTGCTTCAAGGTGGACGTGAGGGTATCCACGCCGCAGCTCGAAGATTGGATCTGCGTAACCGAACGCGAGCTGAGTCTCTTCGACGCGATGCACCTTTTCCGGGTGTGGTGTCGCCGCATCCGGCGGGGCACGCTGGTCGGTCGGGAGTACAAGGGGAGCGCGGTCCGCATCCGGTTCGTTGACGAGCGGGGCGCACTCACGGTCGTCTGCTGGGGTGAGCCCGGCGACTAGTTGGTAACGGCCCCCGCGCAGCTCGAACACTTCACGGACGGGCAGCGGGGGCCGTTGCTCGTAATGCGCCAGCGGCTGGCGCCAGCGCCACTCACGGCGCATCCGGTCTTCCTCGACTTCTAGGAGCATCGTCGACACGTGCCGCGCTACGGGGTCGCGGAGCACGACGAGCGGCACGGCCGCGTACGCTGAGCGCCGCTGGTCGGGGAGCCGTCGGATTAGCGTCCCCGTGTAGTCCGGGTTTTTGCGCTTCGGCGGGAGGAAGCCCACACCAGAGCGCAGCCGGCGAAAGCCTTGCTTCGCGGCGACCGGTGATTGCGAGAGCTTCGCCAGCTCGCCCATGGTCGCGTCCGCCATGCCGGCAAGCTTCGCGATGTAGCTCACCAGCGCGTCAGTGCTGCGCCCTCGCTCCGCCACGCTCTGAGCGCCCCACCCTGTTTGCATCGCAATGTCCAGCAACGCGCCGTCCAGCACGGTCGCGGTTCGGTGCGACGCGCCGCGAGCCCGGCGCAGCTCGTAATCCGCGGCCAGCTCCGCCGCCAGCTCGGGGCAGTGGATCACAAAGTTCATGTGCGGCCACGACGAGCGGTGACTCTCGACCGTCGCCACCCACTTACTCCCGAAATCCGCCCACCCTTGCGAAGCTCCGTAGCGGCGAAGCCGCTTGAGAAAATTCCGGCTTTGCCGGCTGAGCGCTGCGTTCGCTTCGTCGGCCGTCTTCCACCGCGCTTGCGAATAAACGCCGTTCCGGTCGAGCGTGAGCACGAGCAGGACGTTCCCATCCTGGGGGAGCGGCGCGAAGGCTTCTTTCATGCGCGCGAACGCGACCGAAGCGTTGTAGCGAGCGCACGGGCCGTCGTGCCGCCAGGAGCCGCAGAGGGACGGTCTACGCGAGACGCGCGACGGGTCGGCCTTCGCCCACGTGTAAAGCGCATCGCACCCGCACCGCTGGACGTAGCGCGGCACCACGCGGGGACGCCCGGCGGGGGCCCTAGCGGGCCCGCTGGCACGCTTTCCGACGGGAAGTGAGCGGGACGTTGCTCCGCTCACTTGTTCGTATGTATTGCCAAGGGGCGCGCCGGGCGGGACGGCCTGTTTTACGCAGTCCCCGCGTTCGGTGCGCCGGCCGGCCCGACTCCGCAAGCTCGCCAGCCGGGCCCTCTCGAGCACGTCAAAGCGGCTTGCGGCGGAGCTGGCGGCCATGCGTTTAGCGCCGATTCCCGATTGACAAGCGGCGCGAAAGGCCGGGGGATGGGTCGTCGCACACCCACCCACACCGCGGCTCGAGCGCGGGCGGGGGCCGGTGGACCTCGCACCAGCCGTCGTAACGGCAGGCGCCGCACCACGCCGGCTCGGGGGGCCGTGGTGTCGACGGGAAAAGGGGATCGTGCCGGCGCGAGAGCTGGCTAGGGGAACGGTTCGTCGACAGGGCGGAGCGTCGTGCGAACGCTGCCGAAAGCGCCGTTTCAAGCAGGCGCGCTAGGACGGCAGCGGCTCCGCTCCGCTCGAGCCTCCGGCGGGGCAGGCGCCCGGTCACGTCGGCGCTCCGCATGAAGGGCAAGCAAGGTCCCCGACCTCGACGCCGTTGACGGTCGGCGCGACGAGAACCGCTTTGCACGACGGGCAGCGCGGCGGGGCCGCGAACACGCGCAGCACCGCGACGGGCCGCGACACTCCAGAGCGCTCGAGCCGAACCAGCTCCGCCAGCTCAGCGGCGAAGCGTTTGAGCTGGTAGGCGTCGAGCGCCGTGATGCGTCGCGGCCGGCTCATGCTGCTTTCTTCAGCGGACGGCGGTACCGGCGCGCCGCTCGCATCCAGAGCGGTTGCATCCCGCCGAGCCAGTGCGAGCGGAGGTTAGCCGCGCTGACGAAGCGCGCACCGCACGCGATGCACGACACCCGCCGCCAGAGTGGCCGCGTGATCATGCCCCGCCTTTCAGGTGGGCGCGCAGCTCCCCCAGGCGCTCGAGCGCGGTTTCCACCGCCTCTTTCACCGCGCTTTCGATGTCATCCGGCTCCGCGAACCAGAGCGAGGCGTCTTCGAAACGCTTCGGGGAGTCTTCCCGCTCCGCGCGATCGTAGCGCTCCCCGGCCTTCGTCATCGCATCGAACGCCTTGCGATACGCCGACACGTCGAAGCCCTTGAGCACGCGCTCACACTCTCCGATCGCGCTCACCAGCTCCGCGCGCCGCTTCGCGCGCATGGCCCCCGCGGTGCTCACGCGCCCCTCGGCTCGAGCAAGTGGAAGCGCGCCCCGTGGTGCTCAATCTCGCTCGAGCGCACGAGAGCGGGATT
>JACCDR012657832.1_pt1 | contig 13969 bp, 10 predicted proteins | sample 7446431 | NCBI WGS metagenome assembly JACCDR01 (sample SAMN15323443, study PRJNA562643) | freshwater metagenome | isolation source: river surface water | place: USA:Blue River Watershed | collected 2017-08-17 | reverse complement strand
TTCCCGCCCGTGTCTTTCTCCGCAAAGAGACGGGCGGGAAGATTGAAGTCCTCCTCGCCATGAATGAGATTCGTCCAGGCGATACTACTGTGAAGGGTGTCGTCGATAGGAATATCGAAGTCGGTGCCAAACTCTTTTTTCAAAATGGCGAGTACCTCACGGTCACAGCGCAAGAAGAGCAATACTTCTTCTTCGAACCAAGCGTGCCACTTTCGTCACTTACCTCACTCCTCATGCGTGAAGGTCAGACACCGATACCGCCGTACATAAAAAATTCGCCACTCACCGAAACGGAACTCCGACAACGATACCAGAGCATCCTCGCACGCGATGGAAGTTCTATCGCCGCGCCGACCGCATCGCTCCACTTCACCGGCTCCGTACTCGATTCGCTTCGCGACAATCTCATTGAACGGGCAATGGTGACACTCCACGTCGGAGCAGGAACGTTCGCACCGCTTCGTCCTGAACATTTCGAGACGAATTCCCTCTTCACTGAATACTGTGCGGTCGATCGTGACACCGCCGATCGCATCAATCGTGCAAAAGACGAGAATCGCCACATCATCCCTGTCGGTTCAACTGCGATGCGGGCACTTGAATCATTTGCGAACAATCACCGGCTCGAACATGGTGAGAAAGGAACGAATATCTTCATCCACCCCCCGTACGATTTTCAGATAGCGACCGGGCTCGTCACTAATTTCCATGTACCGAAGTCGTCTCTCATGCTCATGGTTGATGCATTCCTTGAGCACAAAGGTGCAAAGCGTCGCATCATGGATCTCTATCATATCGCAATCGATGAGAAATTCCGCTTCTATTCCTTTGGCGATGGGATGCTCATTCTATAGATTTGGCCATGAAGGCGTGCTAGTATCGACACCACATGAACGCTCCCAAATCAAATAACCCACAAAATAAATCTTCTGCCCATGAAGGCGTCATCATGGTTCGTGGAAAAGGAACCGGATTCGTAACTGTGCCCGGTTTTGACGAAGATGTCGTCATTTACCCAGAGAACCTCAATCGCGCCCTCGATGGTGACATCGTTTCCATTGAAATCACTCCGTCAAAACCGGGTCGTCGGCGCGAGGCGAAGGTCGTGAAGGTGCTCGAATCAAAGCGCACTGAGTTCATTGGGAGCGTCGAGAAAACTCCTTCAGGATACAAGCTCATTCCCGACAATCGTCGCGTCCATATTCGACCATCACTCGATAACGGCGGTCACATACACGAAGGAATGAAGATCGTCGTGCACATCGTTGAATGGAAGAATCCGCTCACCGACCCTATCGCGACAATTGTCGAAGTACTCGGACCTGTCGGTGACCATGAGACCGAGATGCAGGCCATCATTCGTTCCGGTGGTCTCTCGCCAAATTTCCCCCCGAATGTCGCAAAGTACGCGAAGGATCTCTATGCGGAACGCGATGCGATTTTTGCCGCTGCAATAGAAGACACGAAGGGTGAAAATCCTCGCCGCCGCGACATGCGCGATAGGACGACATGTACCATCGACCCACTCGACGCAAAAGACTTCGATGACGCTATTTCATTCCACCGCCTCGAGAACGGCAACTTTGAAATAGGCATCCACATTGCGGACGTCTCACACTACGTGCGTGACGGTGAAGCAATCGACATTGAAGCGCAATCACGTGGCACATCGGTGTACCTCGTCGACCGTGTCATCCCGATGCTCCCTGAGGAACTTTCAAACGACCTCTGTTCACTCCGACCGAACGAAGACCGTCTCGCCTTCTCTGCTGTCTTCGAGATGACGCGTTTAGGTGACATCAAGAACGAGTGGTACGGCCAAACTATCATCCACTCGAACAAGCGCTTCACGTACGAAGAGGCGCAGGAGGTCTTGGACAAAGGTGAAGGCGTCATGCATGAGGAACTTTCCATTCTCATGGAAATTGGCCGACTTCTTCGCAAGGAGCGCTACCAGGACGGTGCCATCGCATTCGATCAGCCTGAAGTGAAATTCGAGCTCGCTCCTGACGGCACCCCGATTCGCGTGTACCAAAAAGTACGCACCGAGACAATGCTCATGATCGAAGACTACATGCTTCTCTGCAACAAGCGTGTCGCGGAGTATGTGTACAACCACACAAAGAAGAAAGGGCGTGATGCAGCATTCATCTATCGTATTCACGATGTGCCGAATCCTGAGAAGATAGAAGACCTCGCCATATTCCTCCACGGGCTCGGGTACGAGATCCAGGCACATAAGGGCTTCGTAAACGCGAGCGATATCAATAAACTCCTCAAAGAGATCGAGGGAACGACGCTCGAAAATCTCATCAAGACCGCGACCATCCGCTCCATGGCGAAGGCTATCTACTCGACAAAGAACATCGGTCACTTCGGACTCGCGTTTCGGTATTACACGCACTTCACGTCCCCTATTCGTCGCTACCCTGACCTCATGGCGCACCGCATGCTTCGGAAGCACCTCGATGGTTCCATGATTGGTGCTCAGGAACTCGCAAAGTACGAACGACTTTCCATTCAATCATCGGAGCGTGAAATGGCTGCCGTCGCAGCAGAGCGTGACTCGGTGAAGTTCAAGCAGGTCGAATTCATGCAATCAAAAGTTGGACAGATATTCGAAGGAACCATCACCGGTACGACCGAGTGGGGCATCTATGTTGAAGAAAAGGAATCGAAGGCAGAGGGTATGGTACGACTCACGAATCTCAAGGGCGACACGTTCGCACATGACCCGAAGAAGTACCACGTGAAGGGCGAGCGCACCGGACAATCATATGCACTTGGCGACACGGCAAAGGTGAAGCTCGTCCGCGCGGACATGAAGGAGCGCGTTTTGGATTTTGAATTGGTTTAGACAGAAGAAAAGCCCGGGCGGTTAAGCCAGGGCTTTTTCAATGGAGAACATGTGCGTCCTACCGCATGAGCACCGCGAAGGCGCCGTGAGCGTCGAAACGCGGGTTCTCGTATGCGTCGACCGCCTCAACCGTACGGAGCGTGCCACCTTCAGAGAAGCGGAACATCGCTGCCGAACCAGCGTGCCTATCGTCGAAGATGGGTCGGTGGAGCACCTTGATCCATCGGAGTTCATTCTCCCGTGCAAACCGTTCGAGACGAGTGATGCACTTGAGGAACGAGACGACGAATGCGGGACTGGTCTCACTCTGTGTGAGGCAGTTGTACCGTGCGACGAACTTCCGCGCGAGTGTCATCTCCGTGGCGGTCTTTGCCTCACCATCAGTGATGAGATTTCGCGAGAGGACCATGGTCATCGAGCGACAAACCGATCGACGACCAACGGTGGTCTCGAACCACGGAATCGACGGGCTTTCGAGGAGAAGCGCGAGATCGCTCTCGACGGTTTTCCCTGCACACTCTCGGAGGAGTGTGAGCCCTTCGTCACTCGTGAGGTATGTCACGGTGAAGAGCGGCTGCGAAGGCAGCCATACCTCAAGACCGAGACGTGCTCCGGTACTCGACCGGAGGTCGTTCAAGATGAGCATCGTGACGAGCTCATTGAGCGCATTCGAATCATCGACGACCTTCCGGATGTGCTCTGGACGGCACCCTGCGTAGCAAATGAGTCGATCAAAGGTACGATCGGATTCCTCTTTCGAGATGGGTGTTGGTTCCGGGATGACAGATTCAATGATGGTTGGCGCGTGCGGCTCCCGGAACAACGTCCGGTGCAGCGGAACACATGTGTGTCTCGAGATCACCCCAGCAAGCTGCTGGAGAAATGCATGAGACACTTGAGCTCGAACGATCGACCGATCGCTCGCACCTGACCGACGCAACGCGTCGGCGAGGTCCCCCATGTGAATCAGGGGGTGCTCAGAGCCCATATTGGACTCACAGTGTTGGATAGAGCGCGCAACAACCATTGATCCCATGGCCGGTTCCTTTCGAAGAGCGATTGTAAGAGCAGGTTATTCCCGTCGGCAACAATACAACATATTAATCTATTTGTACATACCCCTGCTCTTCGACGTAAAAAGACCCTCACAGCAGCGCTGCGAGGGTCTTTGTGTGGTCTTAGGAACTTCACTCTGCGGCGAGGATGGCGAATGCACCCTTTGCGTCGAAGTGTGAGTTGGGTACCGGTGCATCTTCGAGCGTGAGTCTCGAGAGCACACGTTCGTGTCCGAGTAAGCACTTCACCGCTGATAGACTCCCCATCCTACCGATAAGCGGCTTGTGGAGTACTTGCACCCACTCGATGCTCCCATGGAGCTTCTCAAGTGTTCCCTTCTTCTCGAGTTCTCGCACAAACGCGAGTGCGAGCGACGGGGGGACCCGTTCGATCTTCGACCGCGGGTATGCTTCTCCGATCGCTCGTATCGCTCGATAGAACGGTGCGGAATTGCTTCCATCATACGTCGGCACGAAATATGCAGACGGAATGACCCTAAAGACGAGCCGACCACTATGGAGCCATGGCACCTCAGCGGTACGGAATTCTTCCAGTGTGTCCCCGCTCACCCTCCCTGATCGAGCAAGCTGGGAGAGGAATCGCATTCCCTCGTCGTATGCCATGCACCGCACTTCGCACGGGACGCCACGAACATGTGAACTTCCGTTCACTGCTGGGACAGGGCCAATAGTCCTCACCGGCGACATCTCCACGCGGGATGCATCGAAGTTGAGCCTGAGCGGACGAGGTGCAAACCTATCTACAACATCCGCGATGACCGTGAATGTTGATTGGTCCTCCAGAATGCGTTCGAGCATAACGGTCGTGACACCTGCTCGAAGCAGTCCGTGCATAAGCCGAAGTGGCGTACCTGTATCAACCGCCGGCTGCAAGTACTCACTATTCGGTCGCCACGAGTCGAAATCGTGACTTGCGAGACACTGCTGCGTGAGCATTGCGATATACGCTGCCAAGATAGTGAGGGATTCCTTGTTTTCGGCAGCGAGAGCAAGCCGCGTGGATGACACTTTTGCACCCACAAGCGCATCAAAGAAACGATTGGGGAGATTACATGAAGCAATCATCCGAAGATCAGACTGGCCCATGACCAACTCCTTTCACAACATATGGGAGAACACCTGGCGAGGAGAGTACAATATTTTTTGTAACTTGTACAGCGCTATTTCGCGACGGCGACCGCGTCGTCGAACTTCACTGAAAGGAGCTTTGAGACGCCATCCCCTGCCATGGTGACACCGTAGAGGACGCCGGCACGGGACATGGTCTCGCGATTGTGTGTTATCAAAATGAGTTGTGACTTCTCCGCGAGAGCCGAGATCATGTCTCCGTAGCGCCGACTGTTTGCTTCATCGAGTGCCGCATCAGTCTCGTCGAGAATGACGAAGAGTGGAGGATTCACCTGACTCATCGCGAAGATGAGCGCGATCGACGTGAGCGCGCGTTCACCACCAGAGAGCATGTCGAGGCCACTCACCTTCTTGTTCGGGAGTTTCACCTCAAGCTCGATACCCTCTTCTGCTTCAGATAGTTCTTCAGCACCATCTCCACTCTCATCCATGAGTGATTCGTCCACATCCTTCTTAGGAGTCTTCGGTCGTATACGATTGAGCTTCGCGCTCCCGCCCCCAAACATGAGTGTGAAGAATCGATTGAATTCAGTCCCAATTTTTTCGATGCCAGTGATGAACTGTTCATTGAGCTTCTCCGTGAGCTCAGCAATGAGTCCGTTCAATGTACCTACAGATGCCGTGAGATCCTCTATCTCACGAATAAGAAATTCATCACGTTCTTTCAGATCCTTGTACTCTTTGAGAACATCATCATTTTGGCCCATGCCGAGCTCTTCGAGGCGTATCTTCATCTTCTCGAGCGCACGTCTTCGTTCGAGCTGTACACCCCGCTCTTCGTTGACCATTGCCTCCTTGGTGACATCATTTCCTGCTTCATCTTTTACGATGTATTCGTAGTAGAGCGCAGCGCCCCTCCCCAAGAGCGATACTGCCTCTTCGAGTTCACGCTTAAAGTCATCGCGATCACGCTCAAGGTGTGCGAGCTCGCGATCGAGATGATCGAGTGTCGCATTCACGTCGCGCTCCTCCTGCATGAGTGCAAACATCGAGCGTTCTGTCTCACGCGTGCGTGACGCGTCGTTGTCGATGGCGTTTTTTAAAGTCTCGTACTCACTTCGATACTCGTCCTCTTCACTTACGACACGGGCAAGCTCAGCGTCACGTTCACGCTTCTCATGCTCGAGTGACTCGCGCTCACGCTCATCATCCTTCGTATCTGACACATCTTTCTTGTGCTCCGCATGCGCGAGGAGCGACCGAAGCGTTGCGACAGCATCACGAAGCATGCGGAGAAGCACATGTGCATCATCGAGTTTCTCGGCATTTCCAAGACTTGCCTCAATGTCGTCGGTCGCAGCCTTAAGTGTCGAGAACGGTATAGGAGAACCTTCTTGCGTTTCCGCTTTCTTGCGTGCATCCTCGATACGTCGCCCAAGGTAAAGAATCTGTCCTTCGAGCTGCCCGATCGCGCGCGTGAGCTCCTGTCGCTTTACCCGCGTTGTACTCATCTTCCCTTCGAGCGCGATGAGTGCCTCACGTTTCTCATCTTTCTCACGCGAGGCGAGCGCAGCCTTCGCCGCCTCGAGTTCGTTCCGAAGTACCTCAAGTCGCTTCACTGGGACCTCACGTTCGGTCATGAGACGGTCATGATGGTGTGCAATGTACGTATCCTCACGACGCAGATACTCGGCGTACACATGAGTGAGTTCCTGCTGGAGTTCGAGCGAGCGCTCTATTTTCTTCACCTGTCGTTCGAGGAACTTGAGGTGTGGTGCAACTTCGCGACGAAGCGCTTCGACTTGTGCGATGTTTTCTTCCGTCTTCTTAAGTTTTCGTTCACTTTCGGCTTTCTTGAATTGGTACACCTTAAGTCCGAGCGCGTCCTCAATCATCTCGCGTCGCTCACGTGGACTCGCTGAGAGAATACGGTCTGCCTCACCTTGCGAGATGATGTGGTGCCCTGTCGGTCCGATGTTCGCTGCAGCAAGAAGTTCCTGTACATCCTTAAGACGCGTCTTTCCGTCATTGATGAGGTACTCATTCGTACCATCGCGATGAACGACACGTTCGATGGTGAGCTCGTCGAAATCGAGTGGGAAGACGCGCTTTCCATTCACCTCAGGATTCGCGAGTGCGACCTTCACTGATGCACGATTCATACGTGAGACGCTCTCAGAACCATTGAAGATGAGGTCCTCACCACGCTTTCCTCGCATTGATTTGATGGACTGCTCTCCGAGGACAAAACGAAATGCCTCAGCGACATTCGACTTTCCCGAGCCGTTCGGACCGACGATGCCAGTGATAGGGGTCGAGAACTCAAGTTCACCCTTCTTTGCGAAGGACTTGAATCCACTGATGGTGAGCGACTTGAGGTGCATGGCTACTGGAGAATGACGCCATAGGTGTTCGTGCCACCAGGAACGGCCGTACCGCATACAGTCGACCAATTCGTATTTCCTTGACGCTCCATACTCTTGGCATAGAGAACGATGCGACTGGTCGATCCACAGGTGAAACTCGTGTCATATACGTACTCGTATGCAGTATCCGATGCGCTTCCACTTGGGTCACTTACCGTTGCTGCAACATACGAACTCAGCGTTGCATCAAGTGAACCCCCTTCACCAATGATGGTTCCGCTATCGTGCCCTGTCGGGTACGAACCTGTTTGATCTTTATAGAGCCGGAGTGCGAGGCGGAGCTGCTCTATCTCTGTCTTTCTTTCTGTATCACGGGCTTTAGCGCGCATAGAACTTAATGAACCGTACACAATGGTCGCGAGTATGCCGAGAACAGCGCACGCAACAAGCAGCTCGACGAAGGTGAAGCCTCTTGTACGTTCACGAAAAACGCTCATGGCCGTATTTTACCACGAGCGTCTTTGTAAAAAGCACCGCTATTACCAGTTTTTTGCCTCTATCGCCCTCTCTGCAGCTGCCTGTTCCGCCTCCTGTTTCGAACGGCCATTCCCCTCTGCCACCTTCTCGTTCCCGAGGAATGCCCCAACCGTGAAGACCCTGTCATGGTCTGGACCCGTCTGCGATAAGGTCTCGTAACTCGGTGTGACACCGACATGCTCCTGTGCGAGCTCCTGGAAGCGACTCTTCGCATCCTGCCACAAACGCTTCTCGATGATCTTGTCGGTACGATCAAAGAGATTCGATGCGATGAATTCTTTTGCCACGTTATACCCTTGATCGAGGTAGAGCGCGCCGATGATGGACTCGAACGTATTCGCGAGAATGTACTGACGTGCACGGCCGGTGTCGCGCTCTTCACCCTTCGAGAGGAGGAGGTAATCATTCACGCCGAGCTTCGTCGCTACTTCAGAGAGCGAGACGGTATTAACGAGTGCTGCACGAATGGCAGTAAGGTCACCTTCCGGCTTCTCAGGATACTTATTGAAAAGGAAGTCCGTCACCACGAGTTCGAGTACGGCGTCCCCAAGGAACTCGTACCGTTCATTGTGGTCCTGGGTGGCTTCACGATGCTCGTTCAAATACGAGCGGTGAGTTATAGCCGTGAGGAGATGTTCTTTGTCAACGAAAGCGACCCCGATGATTTTTTCGAGTTTTTCGAGACTAGTACTGATGTCGCCTGGTTCGGTCATGTTTGGGCTAGACTAGCAGATATAAATCCAAAATACAAAAACCTCGTGGTGACCTTGGTAAGCAGGAAATTAAGATGCTTGCGAGGCGAACGAGCAAAATATTCCGAGGCGTATTCAATATACGATGAAGAATATTTTCCGAAGTTCAACAAAGCAGGCGCTTAACTTTTCCTGCTTACCAGCATCGTGATGGCCTGCGTCACGATCGGCAAAATATCCTCGTAGAAATTGAGTTCGAGAATGTCCGCGACACGGAACCACTTCGCATCATCAAGTCCGCCCTTCTTTTCAAGGATGATGTCCGTGTACTCGCTCTTTGCGAGGAAATATGACACTTGCTTTCGCACCTTTCCCTTCTCTGGCTGCGTCGCAATGTACTCGTTCTTTCCAAGCTCATCCTCGAGCGTCACATCGAGACCGATTTCGTCTTTCAATTTTCGTACCGCGCCGACCTTGAGTTCCTCCCCTTCATCGATACGGCCCTTCGAGAGCGTCCAATGACCGAAAATGTCGTGTACCAAGGCAAGATACATGACGCCTTCGTGCTCCGCATAGACGACAGCACCCGCAAGCCGTTCGATAGGCATCTCATCGTATGGAACCTCTTTTTTCTTTCGCTTTGAAATTTCGTCCTTCCCTGGCTCGCCGATCTCCTTATAGACAGCACCAAGAACGCCATTCACGAATCGGCTTGAATTATCACCGCCGAATTGCTTTGCGAGTTCAATTGCTTCATTAATTGCTACCTTTGCAGGAACTTCCTTTCTATCAGCAAAAAGGAGTTCAAAGAGTCCGAGGCGAAGGATGTTTCGATCGACCGGGGAGATGCGCTCAATCGGCCACTCAGGTGCGGCCTTCGTGATAATTTGGTCGAGTTCACTTTGCTTCCCGATGATGCCATCGAGGAGTTTCTCCATGTATGGAGCATCGGCTTTGTTCGGTGCGAATTCGCTCACATTGCGATCGAGCACACTTCCAATCTCGTTTCGTTCAACATCATTCAAATCCCACTCAAAGAGTGTTTGAAGAACTATTGAACGTGAAAGGTGCCGATTGGCCATGGAACAAATGAACTACCGCTAACTGCTACTAGTGTACCAGACTGTACATCGTGAAAGGCCCCCAATATGGGGACCTTTGTGGATTCTTTATTTCTTCTCTTCAGTCACCTCCTTTGTCTCTGCTGCTACCGGTGCACTCTCTCCGACGTCGAGCTTGATGCGCTCCTTCTTCGCCTTGATACGAGCATCACGCTTCGCCTTGAGAGCTTCGAGATCCATGACCTGACGGCCGTTGTAGTAGCCACACTCGAGGCACATGTGGTGCGGTCGGTGTTGTGCGCCGCAATGTGAGCACGCCGAAAGATTCGCCTCCTTAAGCGCATGATGAGAGCGGCGGTTTCCCGTGTGTCCACGGGTATGTCGCATTCGAATAACCATAGTGGGAAGACTATACCAGAATGCCGAAAATATGCAAGAAAAGGGCCGTCCGAGGTTATCGGGCGGCCTTATGCGGTGTTTGAGGGAACACACAAACCCGTCCTGGCGCTACTGCGCCTGGTCTGCATCTCCTCCGTTCTGAGCCGACAGTTGACGGTTGCAGTGCGTCGGGTAGACCCCGAGACCGCGACTGTCGCTGTCCCGGCACTGCGCGTGCCGGTAGTGCGTGCTGTCGGCGAGGTTGTCGAACTCCAAATCCAGGCCGTCGTCGTGTAGTCGCCGCTGATGCGGTGTGCCACTTGCCGTGTCTGTCATCTTCTCTCTCCAGAAAAGGTGTTTCGTGCCCACACCACCACAAGAGTGGGCTCATTAAATCGTACTCCTCGATTTAATGGCCTGCAACCAGAAAGGTGCACAAGTGCTACGTAGACGAACAACTGTCAACTTTCTTTCAGAGGAATCGACGACAAAACGAGCGGCGGTGGATCTTTGAGAGCCCGTGTTTTTGTATGGCATCCCTATGTTTCTTCGTGCCGTACCCTTTGTGTATCTCAAAACTATACAGAGGGTACTTGTGTGATTCCTTCACCATGTGTTGATCACGTGTCACCTTAGCCAGGATAGACGCAAGCCCTATGACTTTTTCTTTCGCATCACCTTTGATGATGGTTTCCTGATTTTTGAACACTTCCGGAGCCTTAAGGAGACCATCAAGCTTCACTTTCGTTTTTTCAGGGTCAGGCTTTAGTTTTTTGAAACATGTATCAATACCCTTCCTTACCGCTACCGATATACCAGTGCGGTCAATTATGGAAGCAGGGATGAGTACGACATGGAAGTCAATCATTCCCGCGCGATGAAGCGCGCGGGTAATTCGCACCACCTTCTCCCTCTCTCGTTCCTTCACCCGCTTCGAATCCCCCACTCCCGGAATGAGTCGCCAATCAAAATTATGTCGCACGACTACGACCCCAACCGCAACAGGACCAGCAAGGGGGCCACGCCCAGCTTCATCGACACCGGCGACATACCTATACCCCCTCGTTCGATCGATCATGTTTATACGTAACAAAGAGTACTTTTGGAGTAATGCCAAACGCACGTGCGATCATGAGTCTGGTATTGCCAGAAATGAGATGGAGTATACCGTCTATTTCTAGGATGATGGGAGCTTCAAGAACCCCTCCGTGTTCTATTTCTGATTTGAGCGATTTCCAATCACGTTTGTACTCAAGTGAGTATCTTTCGACCTCATCCCAATCACCTTTTCCGAATTTATTGGAATCGGTGTTATGGAGATTCTTCCACATATCGTCATCTAAACTGACGAGTGACGCTTCCTCGGCCAGGAACATGAGTGAGTCTGTATCAACGTCAAATGTGTCCGCTACACGCTCAAATTCACCCCGTTCTGCCTCAATATTTGGAAATTTGAATAGTTCCTTAGGATGCTTAATCGACTCATTCATTCGTTCATAATACCTCATTTCACGTTTTCTATATCCCATCTTCTATCTTTGCTATACTGTGAGAACGTATGGAGCGTATTCCTCTCACCGCTGATTTTGTGCACCTCCACGTGCATAGCCACTATTCGCTCCTCAATGCCATTCCGACACCCGATGAGCTCGCAAAGCGAGCGAAGGAGGACAGTATGCCTGCGCTCGGTCTTACCGACAACGGTGGTCTTTACGGCGCTATTGATTTCTACAAAGCATGTACCAAGGCTGGTATAAAGCCAATCATCGGCGTCGATGCACACCTCGCACCACGAACACGGTTCGATCGTGAAGCGAATATCGACAAACCACGCGCGCGCGTTGTCCTTCTCGCAAAAAATAATGACGGGTACGTCCGCCTCATCAAGCTCGTCACCGAATCATACGTGAACGGCTTCTACTATCGTCCACGCATCGACCACGCGCTTCTTGAAGAACTTCATAAGGACCTCGTCTGTATCATTCCGTCATTTAGCGGTGAGACAACGCTTGCACTTAAGGATGGTGACGAGGAAAAAGCTGGCGCAACGCTCGACTGGTACAAAAAACTCTTTGGAAGTGACTGTTACCTCGAGGTCACACACCATCCGGAGATACACGAACACGAGAAACTCCAGAGAGCAATCGTCGAATTTGGACAAAAAACGAACACCCCGCTCGTCGCTCAGCACGATGTGTATTACTTAAAGCCTGAAGATCACCTCGCACGCGAAACGATGATTAAGATTCAATCTGGTGGCGTGGTCGATACCGGAACGGATGGTAGTGAACTTGCGCCGAATTTCTCATTCATCACACAAGAAACAGCTAAAACAAACTTCACCCATCTCGGAGACGCACTCAAAAACTCGGTGAAAATCGCTGAGGACTGCACGGTGACCATGGACCCAGGAAAAACGTGGTACTTCCCTGACTATACAATCGAGAGTGGAAAAGAACCTGACGCCGAGCTTCACGACAAGGCATACGCCGGTGTCACATGGCGTGGGCTTTCACTCAATGACTCGTCGCTCAAAGAGCGTCTCGACTACGAACTCTCCGTCATCAAGATGAAGGGATACGCGAAGTACTTCCTCGTCGTGGGCGACCTCCTCCGTGAAGCGCGCGAACGAAAGATACTCACGACCATTCGTGGTTCGGTCGCAGGGTCACTCACCACATACGTGCTCGGCATCACGAACGTGAACCCGCTTGAGTACAATCTCCCGTTCGAGCGATTCCTCAATCCTGAACGACCATCCGCGCCGGACGTCGATATGGACTACGCCGATAACAGACGTGATGAGATCATCGACTATGCGCGCGCGAAGTATGGAAAAGATAACGTCGCACAGATAGGCACGTTCGGAACGATGATGGCACGTGCTGCCGTCCGCGACGTCGCGCGCGCGCTCGGTCATCCATACGCGACCGGTGACCGTATCGCGAAGCTCATCCCGATGGGCAGTCAAGGATTTCCTATGACCATCGACAAGGCACTCGAAATAGAACCCGAGCTCGCGACACTGTACAAGAAGGACCGTGAGGCAAAAGAGGTCATCGACCTCGCGAAACAAATTGAAGGTCGTGCTCGCCACGTCGGCGTCCACGCTGCCGGCGTCGTCATCGCACCGCGACCGCTCACCGAGTTCGTGCCGGTTCAGCCCGACCCGAAGTCTGGGAAACTCATCACACAGTACGACATGCACTCGGTCGGCGAGGATGGCGTTGGCCTCCTCAAGTTCGACTTCCTTGGCATCAAGAACCTCGCCATCCTCGCCGAGGCGGTTCGCCGCGTGCGTGTCATCCATAAAGTTGAGATTGATATCGAAAACATCCCGCTCGATGACAAAAAGACGTTCGAGATGCTCGCACGTGGCGAAACGATGGGACTCTTCCAATTGAACGGTTCGGGGATGACGGCGTTCCTCAAACAGCTCCGACCCTCATCGATTCACGACATTAACGCGATGGTCGCGCTCTACCGTCCTGGACCAATGGAATCGATTCCCCAGTACATCGAGCGTAAGCACAACCCGAACCTCGTGACGTACCTCGACCCGCGACTCCGCACCATCCTCGACCGCTCATACGGTGTCATCACGTACCAGGACGACGTCATGATGATCTCGATAGAACTCGCTGGCTACTCCTGGCTCGATGCTGACAAGCTCCGTAAGGCGATGGGAAAAAAGATCCCTGAGGTGATGGAGGCCGAGAAGGACAAGCTCATGAAGGGCTTCACCGAGTACGGAAAACTCTCGGGGAATGTCGCTGACAAACTCTGGAAGCTCATCGAGCCATTTGCAGCGTACGGATTCAATAAAGCACACGCAGCAAGCTACGGTCGTGTCGCGTATCAAACCGCGTACATGAAGGCGAACTACCCCGTTGAGTACATGTCAGCAGTACTCACTGCTGACTCAGGAGATACT
>JACCDR010285244.1_pt1 | contig 13970 bp, 21 predicted proteins | sample 7446431 | NCBI WGS metagenome assembly JACCDR01 (sample SAMN15323443, study PRJNA562643) | freshwater metagenome | isolation source: river surface water | place: USA:Blue River Watershed | collected 2017-08-17 | reverse complement strand
CGTTTTATATTCAATCATATAATGTAATTAACTATACGTTAAAGAATGAATATAATAAGTTTATTAATAATATTCATATAGATCCTAATAACATATACAACCCTTTATATTTAGAAATTAGTTTATTAGCACCTAGTGATATTAATAATGAGGATTTTTATGAGGAGCTTAAATTAACTATTAATTATATAATTACTATTAATCAGCAACAAAATATAGAGTTAAATATATTTATTAATAAATATATGATGCAACAAATAACAATAAATAATAGGAGTTTTATTTAAAAATGACACAACAAGTATTAGAAAAGTTAATAGCATTTGAAGGACCTGATGGTATTGGTAAAACAAAACAATCAGGTCTTTTAGTTGATTGGTTAAATAATGAATATAGTAATAGAAGATGGGAAGGCGCTAACTACTATAAAGAGTTAAATGAGTATACATATATATATAAAGCTTTTAGAGATTTAGTGTATAAATTATATGAGCAATGTTTTCCTACATATGTATTAGCAGATATTATTAGACTTAATAGATATGTCTTACAAGAAGAGATTATGAAGCACATGTCTAATGATGAAGACAATACTTTATATGTTATTGATAGATGGAATATATCTACTTATAATTATTTAAAAGCTGATAAGTATTCTGATAGTGAATCTATTTATAGTGATGAAGAATGTTTATATTATCTACATGATAAAGATACTAGAGTGCCTGGTTTAACAATTATGTTGGTGGGTTTAAATGGTGTTACTAGACAAGCTAATAGGTCTAATAATAACAATATGTTTGAGGATGTTGATAATACTCATAAGTTGAGATTGGCCCAATCTTATATTGACTTTGATACCAGCTTATATGCTGGTAAAGTTGTTAAGATTAACAATGATAATATGACAGTTGAACAAACACAACAAGTTATTAGAGAAGAAGTAATTAAGTATTTAGAGGGTCTATGATGTTAACAATGTATGAGGCTAAAAGTAAAACTATTGTTAGTTCAGCTATATTTGTTTATGATAATAATTCAATTCAAATATGTGTAAATGGGATTCCTTATAATCCTGATGATATTACAAAGAACTACTGTATTAAGTTTGGTTTAATTGATAGACATGGTGATTATGAGGGTGTATGGGGTCTAGTAAGTAAAGTAGACTATGATAAGTATAATTCTAATTCTAATGATTATATAACAGTTGTACTAGCTAATAATACCTTGGCAGGTTTAAAATGGGGTACCGTATTTCCTCTTAAGCTTATAGGTACTAAAATACCTCAGTTTGATATGAATCTAGTTTATGATAATCAAATCATGTATAAAGCTACATTACAAATAATAAAGTAATTATTAATATGTTAGAAGTTAATCTAGAAGACTTTAAAGCAGCATTTGAACAAAGAAGACTTTGGAATAAAACACCCCTTAAGGATATTGTATTCAAGTATAAAGGTGAAGTTGTAAAGGAGATGCCAACATATATTGATGATGGAATTGAAAAGCCCCTTACAATTGATGATTGGAGACTTTGGGGTTTGAATAATTGGGATTATTTTATGTTATTGTTGCAAACTATTGATGATGAGTTTAATGATCAATGTAATGATACATCTAATATTGATGATGACTAAGTTATGAGTAATAAAGAAGAACTATTAAAGTCTTATATGACTTCTTTATTAGATATGTTATGGGTAGAGGAACAAGATAAATATGAGAAGCCATGTGTGTGTTTACAAATAGCTTTATATAATCTACATAAAATATTATCTTTTGTTCCTCATCAGTTCATATTTGAAGAAGAAGACCTTATACTGTTTAACAATATTAGATCTAAGTATGAAGATATTGTTTTAACAGTATTAAAAGACATATCTAATATTAAAGAGGATGATACTAGATATGGCGCTGTTGATTGTTTAGATATGACTTTAAATGACATATTAAATCAAGAGGAATTAGAAGACTGTACTAAAGGCTTTTTATTAACCTCTTCTTATTGGAAAGATTTGCATTATTTTGATGAGGATTTTACCCTTAATGAGAGGGTAATTGAATTATGCTCTCAATTCTTTGATGACACTATGCAAAGAGTTAGAGATCTAATAATAAAGCAAAGAGAGTTAGATAATATATGAATAATGAACAGAAGTTAACTCCTAAATATTGGGCGTTTCATAATAAAAAAACAGATGATATTTATACTCAAACAATGTCTAAAAAATTATAATAATACGGTGTTATATGCTTCTAGATTTCTACCTAATCTATATGATGATTATATTAATGATAGGGGCTCTTTTAGTATTGATTTGATTGAAATTAAACTTGTAGATAAACAATAATATGTACTTTGAACTTATTAAAGAGGTTATTAGTTGTATTTCTAATTATATTCAAAAAGATTGTAGTTGTTATGAAGAACTACCAATTTTAGAATAATATAATAATAAATTAAAAATATATTCTAGAACTTTTATATATGAAAATAAATTATTACTTTAAACCAAATAACGAATATAAAAAAGGTAGTATAGAAAATGCAGGAATATATGTAATTATATTAGGAAATGGGATATATATAGGAAAGACTAGTATTAGTTTTAAAAGTCGTTTTATATCACATTATACTAGTTTATTAAATAATACTCACTACAATGATAGATGTTTAGATAGTTTTAAAGAAAATAAAAGATGTATATTTATTCCTTTAATATATTTTAAGTCTAAGGATGAATTAAATAATGATATATTTATTACTAATTTAGAATCTTATATAATATCTCATTTTCCTATTAATAGACTTTTAAATAATGAATGTAAAGCACCTAAATCAAATATTATTAACCTTTTAAAGACAGAATATCCAGATGTTTTAAATCAAGCTAATGAGTATATTCTCTTTATAGAAGAACTTATTAAATATTCAAATTGTTCGTTAGAGGACTTAATTAGATATACTAAAATAGCTTTTTATAAATATTTTCATATAAAAAGAAAAGTTAAACAGAGTATTAAGTAAATAAATTTTTATTACTAAAAATATAAATATGCAGAATAATAAATTAGATAAAACAAATGTTGTTATTGTTAATGGTGCTCTTAGATTAGTTAATAACCCCTTACTGGATAATTTAAATGGCCCCACCATCTTTGTATATTGTTTAACTCCTTACTACTTTAGTAAGGCTCATTATACTGATATTCCAAATGTTGGCGAGACTAGATTTAAATACTTGTTTAGTTGTATTAATAGATTTAAACAAGAGTTGAAAGATAAATATAACTGTGATCTATTAGTACTAGAAGGTACTTATACACAAGTATTAGATTTACTATCTGAGTTCTTTATTAATGTTGAAGTTAGAGTTTTACATCAACCTTATCCTTATGAGTATGCCTATGAAAAGGAGTTGAAAAATAGTAGATATAACAAATTAAATAATAGAGTTAATATTATTAATGATGGTTATACTTTACTACCCTTTAACAATGTTATTAGTCTTTATAAAAGTAATTACAGTGGTTCTTTTAAAGCCTTTTATAATGCTTATCTAAGACAACAAAAAGACATTCAATGGTTAGATGGATGTAATAACAATATTATTCCTGTTGATGTTAGTGTCAAATCAACGGAGGCTATTGGTTCTAGTAATGGCTTTTATTATGACTTTGATAATCTAGTTGGGTATGCTGTTAATAGACATAATATTACTGGCACCCCTACAGTTAAATGTGAGGCCGCTTTAAGTGTTGGTAGTCTATCTAAAGCTAGTGCCTATGGTAAAGCTGTAATACATGATAAAGCTTCAGAGGGTGATAAAGATATGTTTATTAGAAGTCTTATTTGGAGTGATTATTGTTATGCCATTGCTGAGTGTAAAGGTATTAAACTATATACTAAAAATGGTCTAAGTAAAGACTTAAATAAGGGTAAGGTTGAAGTAATACCTGATTGGATTAAAGGAACAGGAACTGAAGTTAAGTTTTATAATAAAGCTATGACAAAGCTTAGACTTGAGGGTTATCTACCTAATAGAGTAAGAATGTTGTTAGGCTTTTACATTATTAAAGTTATGGGTTACTCTCCTTTAGCACTAGCTGAATACTTTGAACATTATTTGCTCAATTTTTCTCCTCATAATAATTGGATTGGCGCTCATAGTTGTAATGGCACTGGTGTTGATGTTATTCTTGGTGGAAGAAACTTTAACATTAGAAAACAGTTGGAACAATATGATTTGAATAAAGAGTATTTGTAATGGGTAGAGAAATAGTTTATCCCTCTTGGGGATTGTCTTATCTAGTTGACAGTCCATTAGACTTATTAAGAAATAGATTGGATGGTAAAGATATACTACAATTTAGGGTGGCTAGTCAGCCAAACAGTAATCCACATCTAGGAACTATAACTACAGTATTTACTACATTTGCCTTAGCAGAGTATGCTAAAACATATTTAAATAAAGATAGTTATGTATTGTTTGAATGTTTAACTAATAGTCCAGATTATTCAACTAAAAAATCTCTAAATAATTTAACTAGTTATAAGAATCTAGAAGGATCTAATAATATTAAATTATTTACTAAGTTGTTAGATTATGGGCATAAGTTTAGTGAAGTAAAATATGTGGAACAAGACTATCATTCTTTTATTAAAGATATTAATATTAGGTCTTATTTATTGGATATATTACAAAATACTAGATTATTATCTTTAATCCAGCCAGAAGATAATAATTGGCATTTAAGAGTTCCATGTCCACAATGTCAATATAGTCAGAAGGATTATAATAGCAATAAGATAGAGGTTTATAAGAATAGGGTCATCATTACTTCTACATGTTTAGAACATGGTACTTATAATACTGAATTCACAGTGGATAACTATCAATTTATAGAAGTAAACACTCAACTAAGAACTATATTAAAGGGCCTATTAACCTCTAATATAGAAAGTAATACTCATATACTCCCAATTTGGGTGGATGGTTCTGACTGGTCTGGAGAGTGGGCCCTTAGAATATTTGCTGAGTCCCTATATAGTCTTGGTGTTAAAACATTGCCTCAAAGATTATTTGCACCATCTATATTAGATTGGTCAGGCGCTAAATTTAGTAAGTCTTTATATATAAATAATAGTAATTATCTAGAACAATATAAGACATTTACTAGTCTAGATAATATTTTATTAGAATATGGGGAAGACAAACTAGAAGATCTATATAAAGAATGTTATTCTTGGGTGACTTCTTCTAGTAAATTCTTTAGACATTATACTATTGATTATTTTAAAGAGGTACTTAGTTTATGACTTCAATTATATTACCTATACAACAAAATCCATTTGATAGAATTTTTAATTATTCTAAGCATTATGAGTTTAGAAAGAAGTTGCCCCTTGATACCACAGAAATTTATTTATATTTATCTAAAACTGGTATTATGGGAAAACTTACAATTTCTAGGGTTATGCAAATAAAGGTTAATGACCTAATTAATCTTGCTAATTTAACTGAGAGTAATAGTGGTTTAAAACTATCTTCATACTTTAAAGAGGATGTGGGTTCTGTAGCAGTAATTAGTAATAGATATTTATTTAGCAGTCCTATACTGATGTCCTTTATTCCGCAGTCTTATGTTTATTTAGATAGATATAATGATTTAAAAAAACAGTTAGAACAATATGATTTGAATAAAGAGTATTTGTAATGGAATTTTTAATAAACTTACTATTAGCCTTAGGTATATGTTTAATTAGTATATTAATATTGTTACTACTAATTTATGCCATCTTAAATGTTGGTGTGGCTGTTATTGAAAAGTTTAATGATATTAGAGATTATTGGAGTTAATAATAGATACAATGGATGATCTTGTTAGGAACATTATACTTGGCGGCATGGTTTTTGTAGCTTTTTATATGTAATAACAGCTATTACTATTGTGTTTAGTAATAGACCTGATTTAACTTATGCACTAATCACATCAACATTTATTATTGGCTTGGCTTTATTAGTACTTAACTTTCTTTACAACCATGTTTAGAGTTTTATGACAAATAAAAAAATTATGACAAATAAAATAAAGAAATTAAAACTTACTTATTATAGTTTAACTAATATCTTTTACATGTTAGAAGATAATAAACTTGTAAGTAAGTTTTATAGTAGAAATGAATTATTAGCAAGATTACAGTCTATATTTTATTTAGACCCTTATCTTTGGTATAACATTGTTTATAGAGATATTGATAGTGCAATCAGTAAAAAGATTAGGCTTGCTAGACAAGTAAGAAGTGATTTAACTAGATATACTACTTGGAATGAAGTAAATAGAAATAGAAAGCTATATTTTGCTGATTTAGTTAGACAAATAATTCTACTTAGAATTATTAAAAGAGCTATTAAATCTGGGGATTTATATTTACTTGTTGATACTAGTGGTGGTTAATATTCATATACTATTTAAAGAACATTATATAGTTATAGTTATAATTTAAAGATAGTTATAATTTAACATGAAGGATAAAATTGTATATTATATATTATTAGTCTTTATATATTTATTTTATTTGTGTACATTTAAACTATATAAATGAATATATTGCTATTGGAATAGGAATATTAATATCATTTTCAGTATATCTCTGCTTGGGTTAATTTAAATAAGTTAATACCTAAAGATAAATGAATATATCTAAGTATAGTGTTGAATCAACCGCTAATACTTGTATTGAATGTGCTAAACAAAGAGCAGCTAATATTGCTTCTTTATACTTGTTTAATAGTAAGCATAGAACAGTATTAGAGTTATGTGTTGGCCCATCTTTACTCACATTAGAACAGTGTTATAAACAACATAGAATAGATGTTATTGGTAATGACATTGATAAGAAGTACTTAAAACAATCACCTAATATGTTAATTGGTGATTGTTTTAGTATTGACTATAACCCTTATAATGTGGTTGTATTTGCACCACCCTTATCTAAAGGCTGTAGTGGTAAAAGAGAAGACAGTTTAAGTATTGATGAAGTAATTCCTAGCTATTATGACTTTCTAAAATTAAGAAGGCAGAAAGCAGTATTAGTGTTGCCTGGTAGATCTAAATCTACTAAGAAAGATAGAGAGGAATATTATAAGCTAATAAGTATGTTGTATTTTTATAACATTAACTTTATTGTGGTGCCTTTAATTAATAAGGTTGTCAAATATTATGATGTGTATTTAATTTGAAGGATATTAGTAATGCATAAATCAAAAAGATATAGGCAAAGACATAGAGTTGTTAAAAAGTATACTTGTAAGAAGCATTGGCAATTAGATAAGTTATTAGATAGCTTTAGTAATATTGAAGATTTAGCTTTGGATGATCCTAGAGAGAATAGTTATAATATATATGTTGAATATGCCATAAGTAAACTTAGACCATTCTTATCTTTTATGATCAGATATTATGAGTTTGTATTATTACCTAAAGAGAGAGATTATAGAAGTGGTTTTGAAACTTATGATTATGTTAGTAACTATTCTATTCTGTCTAATCTAGAATATATAAGTGATAGATGGCACCTTTATTATAAAAGATATTGATACAAAGAATAAAGTTGTACTAACAGATGTTGTTAGGTTTCAACTGCCTAGATATAAAATAAACAGCTTAGTTAATTATATAAAACACATAGAAGGTAATAAATGATTACAACTATATATACTTTAAAACATTCTTCTAATATAGAACAGGTAAAGATATTAGAGCCTAATATTATTGTCCTACCAGAGGCAGGATTAGGACCAGATGAACAAAGAGAATTAATACATAGCTTAATTGGTAAGACTTTCTGCACTTTTTCTGAGATACTTGTTAATCAAGTTGGTACTCTAATATATAAAGGTGTTTATAAAGCTAAAGATTTTAATATTTGGACTGCTTACTGTTTTATAGACAGTACAGATGTAAGTAAGTGTGAATTTAGGTCTTGGGATAGGGTTAAGTATATTGAATGGAGAGGGTTATCTTTGTGATAGTTGGCCAATTGGTTACTTTGATCTAGGTATAGAATAATATGAAAAGAATTATAGTTAGTGTTATATTTGTTTGGTTTTTAGTTATTCAATATGGAAGTGTTGATAATAGTTTTGCCTATTCTATTCCAATGCAAAATGAAAACTACTGTGTAAAAGCTATAGAAGCTATTAGACTTAAGGTTAAGGATGAGTATTGGAAAGGCTTCTTAATACCACAATATAACTGTGTTGAAGCAGGAGATGTATTATAAACTTAAGATTTGTAACTGGAAAGCAGAACAAGTTTGGCCTTGTATATCAAGTACAAGATTATTATAAATTAAGGAGGATTAAATAATATGAAAAGAATTATAATTAGTTGTTTGTTTGCTTGGTTTTTAATTGTTCAATCAATTGGCATTGATGGCAGAACAATTGGTGTTATTCCTGTTCAAGATGAGTTTTATTGTAATAAAACAATAGAAACTATTAAGTATAGAGGATGGGCCAATGTTGATTATTATTGTGTGGATGTTGGCAAAATATAATTTATATTATGGCACCTAAAATTAGAGAATTAAATATGTACTACTTAGATAATCCACATCTATTAGTGCCTGAACTAACAAGTAAGTTTAAAGTTGATCTAAGTACTAGAGATAAATGTATTGAGTACTTAGAGAGTATTGAATATCTAAGATATGAGATAAGAAGCAGTTATTATCATGGTTGCTATGTAACTATTATAGCTCCCAGTCCTGTTAATAATGTAGATACTATTATAACCAAAGATGCTATGAATATATATGGTCCTGATAGTACTACAGCTATTCATATAGCTATGTTATTAACAGTTTTATAAATAATAAATAATAGGATAATTAATTATGTTGTTTAAAGAGTTTGCAGGTTTAATTATAAGTCAGTTTGCTGATATGGCGGCTACTGGTAAGTTATTTGTATCATCAGTTAGTGGTGATACTTTGTGGGATTTATATTTAAACTCATTTGCACCAGAGGATAATAAACCCTTTAGAGATCCTAATAGTACAGTTAATAACTGTAATAGGGATAAGCACTTCATTAGAACTTATGGCAATATTGTTACGGTTGATAATAATAATAATATTATTACTATGTTTGATATATATGAGGATGAATTAGAGGATAGTGAGTATTATAGCTCTTGTATTGTCATGAGAGATGCTTTAAAGATGGCTCCTATTGCTAGTGTATTTGCTATTCATTATAATGATCTAGTTAAACAACCTTATGCAAAGATAAAGAAGGATGATACATTATTTCAACTTGGTTATAAACTAAGTAATAAAATATATACACAAGCAGAAGTTGATAAGTATGGAGTTGTTACTACTGATAAACTTTACACTTTTCATCACTTCTATGTTTATCTACCAGGACAATATGTGTTAACTAAAGATATTACTGTGGGTACATATTGTAGTAGTAGAAATTCTCTTCATCAAGTCTTTGTAAAGGGTCTACAAATACCCTTAGAAACATTACAAGTTGTATTAGAACTTATGGATCAAGGCTCTTTATTAAGATCTGACATCTATAAACATAAAGTTGTTGAGTTTATTAGTATTAAACAAGAGTATGAAGAATTACCAAGTAATGTTAGAGATAACTGGTCTTGGAAGAAGTTTCTTGATATTCCTTTTGCTGGTTTTGCTAATGAGTTAATTGGTACTACTTGTATTGATTTGGCAGAAGGAAAAGATATTAATACTGTTTGTAAGGAGTTTAATTATAGAGTTGATCCAGCTAACTATGCTAAGGCTAAAGCGCCAATCACTCAGAGACAAATTGATGAGGACTCTAGAAAGTTAGTTGAATTAGGTTATGAAGATTCATTTAATAGAAGATTTGCAACTATTAAAGATATTGATATTAATGAGATAATTCATACTAGTAGTAGCACTAATAAGACTAAAGATAAACCAGTATTTGCTAATGTTAAACCTACAGCTAATGTTGGTATTAGTAGACATAAAAAGAGTGAGTTTGATAAGGTTGAAGAGGTTTCTATTGAAACATTTTTAGAAAAGATATTACCTAATGCTAAAGTAGTCAGTATCTTCTTAGAAAATAATTTTAGTAATAATCTAGTAACTCTTACAACTGCTATTGATTCTAATTGTAAGAATCCTTTTAAATGGACTAATCATTTTAGCTGGACTTATAATGGTAATTTAGCTGCTACTAGTAATCTAACACAAGCTGTTATGGCTAAAGGTGGTAGAATTGATGGTGTTCTTAGATTTACTCATAGTTGGAATGAACTTGAACCTAATAATAGTCTTATGGATGCTCATGTGTTTATGCCTGGTAATAGTGGCCCTTCTTCTAAAGTGTGTGATACCTATGGTGGTAATACTAATAGAGTTGGCTGGAATAGAAGAAATGATCCTATAAGTGGTGGTGTTCAAGATGTAGATTATACTGATGTTGCTCCTGCTGGTTATATTCCTGTTGAGAATATTACTTTTCCATCTTTAGACAGACTTAAAGATGGTCAGTATAAATATAAGATTCATAATTGGGCTAGAAGACAAACTGCTGGTAGAGGTAGAGCAGAGATTGCTTTTAATGGACATTTGTATGAATACATTTATCCTGCCACTACTAATAAAGAGTGGGTTGATGTTGCTACTGTTACTCTTGATAGAGGTCAATGGTCAATTGAACATCATCTTGATCCTGTTAGCACTACTAGCAATAATATGTGGGGCTTAGATTCTAATCAATTCCACAAAGTTAATCTAATATGTCTATCACCTAACTACTGGGGTGATAATGCTGTAGGTAATAAACACTACTTCTTCTTATTAGATAAATGTTACTCAGATGTATCAATGAGATCCTTTCACATTGAGAATTTAAAAAGTGAGTTACTACCATTTAGAAGATTGTTAGAGGTATTTGGTAATACTATGATGCTAGAACCTACAACAAAACAATTAGCTGGTTTGGGTTTTACTAATGATAGTAAAGATACTTTAATTGTTAAAGTTGAAGGCAGTTTTAAAAGGACAGTAAGAGTTAGATTTTAGGATGTATAAAAATGGCAGATAGTTTAAAGTCACCAACAATTGAATTTGTTATACCTAAGAATGCTAATGATAAATTTATTAGTTATATTCAACAAATGAATTATTGGGTTGGATGTAATTTTACAGTAAGTAATAATAAATTTAGAGGAACAAGTTGGATAACAAAAGAAGATTTATTTCCTCTACATTTTAATAAGCTTATTAAAAATACAGATTCTAAATTTGATAAGATTAGAGAAGTATTTAATCAAGAAACTTTAAATTTAAACTTTATTATTTCTAACACGAATGTTAGTTATAACAATGCTTTAACACTAAGATCTTTAAAAGATTATTTAGAAGTTACAAATATAAATAATTCAGAGCTAAGTATTGTTTTAAATGATTTAATTAAATGGTTTTCTACTTTATACTTATCGTGTAATGACTGCAAAATAGAAGAAGATGGTTCTTATTATATATTTAATAAGCAATTAGAACTTAAAGTCGTTTTTGATATAAAAGGGTATAAAGAACATATACAGTTTCTTAGTGATTTTTATAGTAGCTATAGAAATGTTAGTTAAGTCTTAAAGCTTATTAATTTATATATAAAAGGAGATGTATTATATGATTAATATTGTAAACAATTGGCCCCCTAATTGTTGGGTAATTGCTAATGAGGACATTCCACATCTAAATATTGTTAAAGGTGTGAAAGCTACAAATACAAATAGTAAAGGCTTTCTAAACTTTAATGGGGCTCAAATTGATCAGAGTTTATACTCTAAATTTAGTTTGAGTAGCAAGTATGATGAGAGTGATGTTGTTGCTATTACAGATGAGGAATATCACACAGATGGCGTGTATATTCCCCTAGGACAGGTTGGTAGTATTGTTTATATATTTTCTAACTCTGATCATACTTATGCTTCATATGAGGTTGAGTTTTGTGATGATGAAGGTAGAACATTATATCAAGGTGCTATTGAAGAAGACCATCTATTAAGATTGAAGTTTAATTAAACAAATAATTGGAGTTATAAAACAATGTCTGAAGTTAATATTTTTGAACAAGCTACAAGATTAGATTTGACCTTTCAACTACCTATTGGTGAGTTGAAAATTAATGACTTGTGGAAGCTTAAGCCTACTAGAAGAGCAGGTAAAGTGGTTGATGATTTGGCTGATTATGAGGTTGAACTACAAGAACAACTTAGTAAGTTTGGTCTTGTTAAAAGAAGAGGTTCTAATTATAAAACCCAAGAACAGCAACTGTTAGAACTAAGATTAGCTATTGTCTCTCATATCTTAGATGTAAGAGAAAGTGAAGCTACTGCTGCTAAACAAGAAGCTGCTAATAAGGCTCATAATGATAAGATTATGGCTCTTATTGCTAAGAAGCAAGATGATAAGCTTGGTGATCTTTCTGTTGAAGAACTACAAGCTTTATTGAAGTAATTGTAGTGTATAAGAGGGCTGTTGATTAGCCCTCTTATACTGTTTATATAAGTTGTTATTAGAGAGTAACTAAGTATGTCTGGTAAGCCATTTAATTTAGTAGTTGAAGATTATACTGTGTTCATTACAGTAGCTCCATCTAATGCTGGCAAATCGTTCTTAGCTAAGAACTTAGAAATTTATCTTAGATCTAAAGGTGTTAATCCTCTACTCATCTCATCTGATGATATTAGAAGAGAGTTAATTGGTGATTATAACTTAGATAAGTATGATGATAGGATGCTTGAAGTGTCTCAACAAGCATTTGAATTGTTATATAGTAAGTTAAAATATTCTATCAGTTATCCTGTTAATAGAAAGGTTGTTATTGTTGATACTACTGGTCTTAATAGTAAGTTTAGAAAGGACATATTAAATATATGTAGAGCTAACAACTATAAGCCAGTTTGTTTATTGTTTGAATATAAAGATAGAAAGGATTGGTTTGTTAATCCAGATGGTAATAATTATGTAATAACTAAACATATAAACAAACTACAAAAGGAAGTTTATAGAGATATTAAAGCTTCTGATTATAGTAGAATTGTTAGAATAACAGCACCTATTAGTGAGTTTAATATAACCTATATTAAAGATATTAATAATCTAGTTGTTGAGGGTAATGATTACACTGTTATTGGTGATGTTCATGCTTGCGTTGATGAGCTAGATAATCTGTTAAATAAGATTAATAATACACCAATACTAGTTGGTGATTGGATTGATGTTAAAGATGAGGATTTAAGCAGCGCTAATCATAAAAATGCTTTAATTATTGATTATTTACTTGCAAATCCTCAAATCTTGCTTATTAAAGGTAATCATGAGACTAACTTATATAAACATATAACAAGTAGTGATTATAGTGAGAATAAACACTTTAATAGTAGATCTTTAATAGAGGTTAGTGAAGAGTATAGAGCTAAGTTCTTAGAGTTGTATAATAGAAGTTATACAACTATTAGAGGTAAAGGCTTTATTGTTAGTCATGCTCCTTGTAAATCTAAATACTTACTAACTGATTTAGATAGACCCACTAACTTATATTATAAGTTTGAAGATGATAAGTCTTCTATTATTAATGATATATATAATGAGTCTACTTATAATACTTGTTGGCCCCTTCACTTGTACGGTCATTTGACATTTGACAAGCCAGTTAGAACTAAGTGGTCTATTGGTTTAGACACTGGTGTTGGCTATGGTAATTTGTTGACTGGTTATAATGTTTCTACTAAAGAGTTTATTACTGTTAAATCTAATAGTAGTTATATACAAGAAGAAGCTATTAGTAAGTATAAATCACCTATTATTGATCTAACTAATAAGTTAGATGAGGATGATACTAAGAAGTTACATGGTTTTATTAGAAATAAGACTATGTATGTATCTG
>JACCDR012313695.1_pt1 | contig 13971 bp, 11 predicted proteins | sample 7446431 | NCBI WGS metagenome assembly JACCDR01 (sample SAMN15323443, study PRJNA562643) | freshwater metagenome | isolation source: river surface water | place: USA:Blue River Watershed | collected 2017-08-17 | reverse complement strand
TTGCAAATGTATACAATATTAAAGTAAGCATTGTAAGAGTATATCATCATCGATAGTTCATATCCTCCTCCACTGACTACTCAATCTGTTCTATATCATTATGTCTACATACGAAACAACCGAGAAGACCATTAAGGATAGTGTCAATCTACCCAAGACTAAGATATACGAGATCGTAACAGATTGGAACATCCTTCTTGATTTTACAAAGGATCAGTTTTTGCAGCTGAGCCAACATAGATCAGACCATTCATCTTTATGCTCCCCAATCAACGGAGCACATGGATCGCAATCGATCGATGGTCGTCTATCTCATCCTCTTCATAAGGATCAGAACATGGATGTACTTGAGTCTAGTCTCCGGTACATGTATCATATCATCCGAGTTGGTATCTTGGTAGTGATCAAGGATAACAAGATCCAATGCTTCGTTCCATTCGCGAATCCAAACTACACGAATAACTGGCATTCTCATCTTCTATACAAGACATATGGGAACCGAACGACCCCGCGGTTAGATGAGTATCTTTCTTACAAGAAGAGAGTGTTGTACAAGGCTCGCGACATCAACCCCGACACATCTAAGTGGGGAGCGAATGCCTATTTTATCAACAACTCAAACAGAGAAGATGTATGGGGACAGCATAGTCTAACTGAGTATGAGGAGATGCTCACGGAGACACTTGAGAATCGATCAGTGTCTGATACTATCTTCTTTCTTAACAAGCGAGACTACCCAGTACTCCGATCTGATCTCAAAGAACCGTATCACTTCATGTGGCGCGGCGAGCATCCTGTAGTGAATCTCTCTCAGATCAAATACATTGGTAGCATGATTCCTGTTACGTCGCCATATAGCAATCCTGACTATCTGGATATCCCCTTTCCAGTTCCTCAAGATTGGATCTTAGCTAGCTCGCCTATGCAGTACTTCTTTGGTAGAGACAATTCTATCAAATGGGAGAGTAAGAGACCTACTGTCTTCTTTAGAGGATCGCTAACAGGGCGAGTCGACCCTGATCTCAACCAGCGCTACATTGCTTCAAAGATGTCATATGATCTGTACAAGACCGAGAGAACTGTCTTCAATGGGAACCTAGTTCCAGTTCTGGACATTGGTATAACATCATGGAACCTATCTGACAAGGTAGACAAGCACGGCCATATCACCTTCTCTCATCCCAAGCAGCTTGGAATCAAACTAGCCAACAAGGTATCAATGGACGAGGCAGTGAACAAGTACAGATTCATTCTCAACATTGATGGTCATTCTAAGACAAACCGAACTAGCTACATTCTATCTAGCAACTCACTTATGATCATGGTTGACTCTGAGTACACAGTTGGTCGAGAGACATGGATCGATGAGTATCTTATTCCGTACCAGCACTATGTTCCCGTAAATGCTGATCTATCTAATCTAGTATCTGTGGTTCGATGGTGTATCGCCAATCCAGATCAGTGTAAGCAAATGGTTGCAAACGCAAACCGAGTGGCCGCCTCCCTGTTCACTAAGGATGCAATCATGGACAGAGTCGCACTCACTCTTAACAAGATCGCGAGCTCCAAGTAAGAAAGAAATCATCATATTGATCTCTTTTTTTTTGAAATCAGTCTAAGTCTCTTGGTGAGTCAAAAAAATAATGATTATAGAATCACATGAGATGTGATCCGGCGAGGGAACTCAATGTGAGATCATGGTCTATAGCGCATCGATGATGCTCTCTACGTTAACTCTGTTCTTCTTCACGAACTCAGAGTTCATGATAATGGGATTGTATAGAGTACCGATGTTTGGTACTGTTCCCATCATCAAGGACGAGCTGATGTTGGTGTTCACGTATGAGCGATCCTCATTGATTGCCGCATTCGTGATGCTCTGTAGCGGATGCGAGTACGAGATACTCAATAGCGCGTTCTCAGTATTGCTCTCATCAAGTCCACTCTTCTCAATGTTAGAGATGAATCCATTGAAGGTCAATGTATCAGCAATGAGCGTGTAGTGCTTGATGTTGATGTCTGATCCACTCAGTTCTCGAAGACACTGAATCAGTTTCATCTTGGCGGCATGAATGCCATACAGACGATAGATCTCCATGACTGAGTTCGAGTGCGACCGAGTGTAGTCAACGTACTCGTTGTCAACGATGTCCGTAAGGTTGGTACCGACTGTACGAATGATGTGTTTTCGTACTGTCTTGATAGACCCATCCTCATCTACCTCTGATCTAGGCACGAAGTCCTTTAGCACCTGAGCGGATACGATCCCCGCCACACCTCTGATGACCGTCTTGAGAATCTTACTGTACATCATCTCTCTGATCGTATGTTGATTGATGTCGCTGTCCTTCTTGAACATCTCCTTCTGGAAGTAGATTCGCATGACCAAGCACTCCGTGTTATCGTCTGTGTAGACAATGTGTAGAGTGGGGTACGTCTCTTTGAGCTTGCGATAGATGGTCGGGAGGCTCATGTTCTTCTCAATGAGTACTTCATGGTTGAGTTCCATGCGCACGCACCACTTGACCAGATTGCTAGGCGTCCGCTGGTTGATGTGATGCTTCTCAAATGGTTCAAAGATGTCAGTAATCTCATGCTTGTACATCGGGTGTACTATCTTCTTGTACTCTTCAAAGAAGATCTGAAGCTTGTCAACGAACTTGTGTAAGTCCATCATCTCAATCTCATTAGCCACTTCTTGTAGTTTGGAGATATCATTCTCAAACTCCGGCTTGAGGAACAGGTCCATCGAAGGATCAGACATCTGACTCGTGTCCTTTGCTCCATACACCTCTTTGATCTTCGAGAGGAAGTTGCCATTGGAGGTGGCCGATGCGTGAATGGAATCAAGAATCTTCTGAGTCATGGATTCTGAAGTACACTCAGAAGCAATCATGCCTACACTGGTTCCGTACTCAACAAGCGACGATTTGAAGATCTCACATGTCTTGTGAATGATGAGATCTAGTAGCTTGAGGTCAAGACCAAGATGAAAGACCTTTCGGTAGCTCAATGATGTATCGATCGAGATATTCATTAGAGTCGCCGCCATCTGTACGTGCTTGGGGATCTTCATCTTTCGCACATACTGAATCTCATTGAAGTAGCAGTACAGGATACGCTCCTTCAGCTCATCTATCTTCGAGTTCCATTCCGCCGGAGTCAGCTTGCAGTTGGCCTCTTTCAGATAGTCAGAGTACTCGTATGCAGCATCATCTACGATTCTGTCTACATTCACAGGCAGTACCTGCTGAGACGATAGGAGTGAGTCTTTGAAGTTGCAAGACTCAATCTTGATGTATCCATCTCTGTAGGTCGATCGTCCGGTGTACAGGTCGGTCATGTGCTTCTCAAGGATTGTCTTAGACGTGTTGTTCTGCATGCTCTTCGGAAGCGTCGATAGCTCAACCTTGTAGATACGATCGAACTCAGCGTCTGAAAGCATGAGAGTAGAGAAGTCTACGTACTCAACCTTTCGAAGATCAACTCCATCATCACCATATAGCTGTTGTAGAATGTAGTTGTACTTGGTCGTACGTCTGAAGTTGTCTACAATGACCGCTTCTACATTCTTATTACACTTACGGTTATGGTATCCTGTTACGCCCGTAGACAGTGCCTTGGTGGTGATACCATTACGACCATCTTGCTGTTGCGCAATGGCCGATAGCGACGATACACCAGTTACGTAAGAGTCTGGAATGAATCCAACTGCCTGCGGCTCATCGTGGAATCGTCTGAAGTAAGGGATAGCGCGTCCGAAGTCAAATGTCTTGGCCATTCGCTTGCCTTTGATATTCATCTGACCAATCGAAGAACTGATCTGTAAGATGTTGGTGGGCTTGCCCTTAGTACCAGACGCCATGAGCTTGTACAGATTGTTGTTCTCATGGTCTAGACTAGACATGACTACTTCAGTGAAGTCATCTCCTGGACTTAGAATGTTAATCTGTTCTTGCTCATAGTACTCCTCCACGGTCATCCCAATGGGCGGCGTGATAAGACCACTTCTGAGTTTCTTGGTCAAGTTGTTCGACTCATAGAGGATCGATCCTGTGATATCATTAATCTTCTTAAGGATGTCCTTCTTGATCGCGACATCATGATAGTCAATGGTGTATCCACGTGCCAGTAGGTAGTTGGTCGATACCTGCTGCATGTTGTACAACAGATCGATCGCCGAATCTACTCCATATCTGTTGTTGACATTGTGGAAGAGTGAGTCATTAACTCCTTGACCAACCGTCTTCTTATCTAGACGACCACTGATGATCTTGCCACGCTTGATCTCAACGTGAGTATCCATCTTATCGTAGTTTACGAATGCTGAGTACTCTGGCTTGTAGAAAGCGGACTTCTTCTTGATGTTGATTTCAGGGAGAAGCTTAGAGATCAGGTCTCGGCCAATTGCCACATCATCTAGACTCTTGAACTTGTGTAAGTATGAGTCATAGTCAACCTGCGACATCAGAAACATGGCGTGGTATCGGTCTACCTTGACACTGTTCTTGGTAAGTTCAAACATGCCAATCAAGTTATCGTGGTAGACACCCATCGCCGGCGACGTGTCCTTGTATGAGATGAACCATCTCTTTAGGTTGCTCTGAGTACCACATTCGTTTCGCGCAATGATACTATGAGGAGAATAGATAGACATAGCATCTCCATCGAAGTCGCCTCCGTATAGAGTGTCTACTACGTTAACCGATAGACGGAACGTGTCTCCGTTGCCAAGGATCTTGGCCTTGTGTCCACTGATGGCACTGTACAGAAGAGAGGGAGCTCGGTTCATCGCGACATCATCACCATCTTGCATATCTCTGTATAGAATGTCTCCATACTCAAGCTGCAAGTTGTTGTTGTTCGAGTCGATATAGTACGTGGCTCCGTTTGACGCTTTTACAATCTTCGAGCAACCCGGATACGCGATGTTCTTGTTTAAGAAGCATACCGTAAGTCGCTTGATGTTGTATGGACGTACAACCTCTGGGATCTGCAATGTCTTGGCAACCGTTATAGGGATGCCTACTTCATAGATCTTGATGTTGTTGTCTCCACTGATAACTGATCGACCGCCGTATTGAATTCTCTTACCTTCTAGGTTACCACGGATGCGTCCTTCCTTTCCGCGAATTCGCGTACTAACGGATACTAGCATTTGACCGTTTCCACCTACCATCTTACTAGAAGACGATGAGTTCGGTGGTTCCTTGATCATCGAGTGGTACGTAATCTCCAGTACGTTGAGGTTGGACTCTTGCTTCGTTTTCTCTTCTTCTGTTAGAATTGGAGATACCTTCTCGTTATGACTGACTAGGTTCTTGATGAACGTGGTCGTGTCATTGTTGTTGGATCTAGATCCTCCCTTGATCTTACGAACATCAGGTCTCGCATTATTCGGAATGACCGGAATGTTGCGAAGAATCAACTTAGAAGGATGTTGCGATACTGGCTTACCAAGACGCAGGACCGTTTCATCTGAAACACGAGAGAAGATCTTCTCAATCTCATCATGATAGATACGGCGATCGTCTTGTCCGATATATTTGACAATCAGGAACAAAGGCTCCTTAGGATCCTTCAGAATCTGAGGCTGCTCAAAATTACAATGAACACAGATAGACGCCTTGACGCTTGTGCTCTTTGTCATAGCAACTGCTTTGTTCAACGACATACTATCAGATGGAATCATAAGATTCTCAGATAGCTCATGCTCACATGGCAAAGTCAAGATATGCGATTTGTTCGCGATCTTGATTGCATTGCTAAGAGACAGATTATTATCTGGTAGCTTCATAATGGCAGAACCACAGTTGTGGCAAATCACTTTAAGCCATTTGGCAATCTCGGACCGAAACAAAGTGTTCGTAACCGGATAGTTTAGTTTCATACTACCAAAATGACCAAGACACTTGTCTCGAGGGTTCAAACATGTTTTGCATCTAAATGCATAACTCGTAGTTCCCATGTAAAGAGAATAGATACCTTGATCAATAGGGCGTTCACTGCTAAACAGATCCTTAGACGTCACATTGCACAGAGAATTCTGCTTGTGATCCTCAGATCCCATCATATAGAACTCGACACTCTCGATCTCATCCTCGGGGAAACTGGGGAGGCTCATCTCTGATTATGGAATTGGATCGTTGGCGGTGCCGCGTATATTAGGAGAAACAATTTAGCAAAACAAAACACAGTTCTGTATATTTATACAATATAAAAAATCAATTTTACCTACACAATTAGGTACCAAACTCACTTTCGCTTATAGATGACTAATCTATACTGCAATTGAGCATCATATCCATCATCTTATTGTCTTTTAGTAACTCAGCGATAGTCTCATCCTTGTTATACAATATAAGCTTGCCTGCGTCCACATGTAGCTCAAGGCCATCGGTATCGTCTTTGAGCAATGATGCATACTTGGAGTAGTTATCGATTGGATCGATACTGATTGAGTAATCGCCCGAGCGGCCCTTGGGCTTCAGACTGTATGAAAACTCAAACTCACTATCAACTCCATCAACCGTAGAAAGAATGAACTTACCAGTCTTATCTGCATCGCCAGAGAAATACATAGTTATGCCAGTATCTCCATCCTCTCGAGTCCAGAAGCCACCAAGGAAGCTATACTCGGTGTTCCGAACTAGACGGGTTTCAATCTGGAAATAGACAAAGATCATAAATAACACCATAAGCATAAAGGCCCCGAAGAGAAAAGAGCCACTCACACCGGTAACCGATTTAGAAGAAGAATCACCCATTGGAAACGCACTAGACGGCTATAGACAGTCTCACGAAATTGATTACAATTACCCTTTATATACTACTTCAGACATATTAGTTTGAATCGTATACCCTCAGCGAGACAGAGACTATCGGATACTATGTACGGATTTGCTGCCTACCAGGATCGTGCTCAGGAGTTTGCCCAGAAGCAATACTACCAGAGTCATTCTATGTATGCATACGCTACTCCGAACGTTGCTCCGATTGCACCTCCTATGCCGCCACCGATGCCTCCGCAGTCTATGTCTGTGAACGCGGCTCCGTACGTACCACCTCCTTACATGTCTAACATGTCTGTGAGTGCTACGCCATACGTGCCACCTCCGCCGACCACCATGTCAGCGAGTGCTACGCCATACGTGCCACCTCCGCCGACCACCATGTCAGCGAGTGCTGCGCCATACGTGCCACCTCCGATGAGACAGAATGAGAAGACTCAAGTTGTTAAATCAGATGACTTGCGCAACAAGAGTCCTATCAAGAGAGTGAGTCCTCCTCTTCCAGACAATATCTCAGGAAGAAAGAAGGTAGCATATGAGACACGGAGTGTATCAACTGCAGAACTATACAATGTAGTTCGTGGGTACTGCTCGCCATCTGATATCAGTCGGGCGCATGCTAGCCGAGCTGTATCAATGAGTAGCAGTCGAGTTGTGTTCTCTAGACGTCGAAATGACGTACAGACTGAGCAGCGACCGAATACCAGTCCACTCCCGCCGTCGACCATGTTTCCTATTCAGTACTACTCTAAGGAGATGATGACTGGGTATGAGTACGAGTTCAACAAGAACATGATTGAGATTGGAAGACCTGACTTGATTCTGGTGTTCAACGAGTACGACCCAAGCAACGACTTCGATAACGAGACTGGACAGTGGTACTACAGATCTATTCCCGTGAGTGAGAAGGCATACTGGTGTAAGATCTCGAAGGACTCTAGAGCGATCAGACATGCCATGGAGAACCCGACTCGCATCAGTCGGTACCTCATGTGCTCCGCCAACGAGAACGCATTCATCTTCTTAGAGAAGTATCCGTATCTGGTTGAGTACAATGCTTTGCAGCACAACTACCGATCGTACGAGGTGTACAAGAAGGCCAGACACCTGATCTCTTGGGAAGCAATGGATGCCAGTCCTGATCTCTTTGCACTTGTTCGTAAGGACATTGGTGAAGTGGATTGGACTTCACCATACTCTCAGAAGAGCAGCAAGTACAAGTCCCTTGGGAGACTGATGGCGAGTCCCGAGTAAGAGAGACGAGTGTATGTTGATGTATGAGTTCTATTGTGTCTTTATCTATGCGTATATGTATGTTTTTTTGTTATTTCTCGTTAGGTTCTCAAACTGGACTGAAATTGTATATGAGCTAAATATAAGAACATTTGATTTATAGCTTGATCAAATTATAAAGCGAGATAATATATCTTACTTTCCATACGACCGCCCTAGTCAAGTCAACAACCTCTAGCATAATGGAATCGGTAAACGACAAACTATACAGCCTATTGCCAGTATCTGATTTTGATCTATTTGAGCTTTACAACAAGGCCAGATTGACATTCTGGACTCACGATGAGATCGAGCTAGACTATGATATCTCTGATTGGAACAATCGTCTCAGCGACAACGAGCGCCACTTTATTAGTAATATCTTGGGATTCTTTGTCCAGTCTGATCAGATTGTAAACATCAATCTATCTGAGCGATTCATCAAAGACATCGAAGAGATTCCAGAGGATCTCTACAAGTATAGCAAGCTGTTCTATAATTTTCAACAGATGATTGAGGACGTACACACGCTCACGTACGAGACACTCCTCAATACTCTAATTACGGACTACGATACCAACCAGTTCTATAAGAACTCTATCAAGAACATCCCAGCGATTAGCAAGAAGGCAAAGTGGGCTACCAAGTACATCGAGGACCAAGTGTCTACGTTCCCTATTCGTCTCATCGCCTTTGCTATCTTGGAAGGTATCTTCTTCAGTGGATCATTCTGTTCTATCTTTTGGCTTGGACAGAAAGACCCTTCCAATCAGAATCTGATGCGAGGTCTAGTGCAATCCAACAAGTTCATCAATAGAGATGAAAACTTGCATTACACATTCGCTTGTACTCTCTTCAACAAACTGAAGAACCATCCAGACTATGATGTAGAGGTAGACGAAGAGATTGTATCTGACATGGTACAAGAGGCGGTTGATATAGAATGTGAGTTCATCAACTCATCTATCCCGTGTGCAATGATCGGCATGAATGCTGACTTGATGAGTATGTACATCAAGTACGTCGCAGATAGACTTCTGATTGACATCCATATGAAACCGATCTATAACACTAAGAATCCGTTTGACTTCATGCGAATGCTGGGGATGATTGATGCTTGTAATTTCTTCGAACAGAAAGAAACAACGTATCAGAAACCGGTGGTCGGGAACATGAGTGGCTACGATTCGGATGATAATAATTTCTAATCCACATCATTCTTTTAGATATAATATACGATAAGAATCCAGTATCAACTAAGGACTCAACCGATCTACAGTACTGCAACGCAACATGTCTAAGTACGCACCTGGAGGCATCCTAGCCGAGCGCGATGACAATGATAGCGCTCCGAACAATATTGAAGTCAACCCGAATCGCCTTGGTAAGCGTGATGGCTTCCTAGGCGATCTCGTAAAGGAGAAGGACCCTGTTGTCATTACTATCATTGTTCTGTTTGTTATCATCTGTGTTCTTCTAGGTCTATGCATGGTAGCCGGGTGGTGGTGCAACGTAGACAAACCGAAACACTTCAACTTCACAGATGCATTCAAATCCAAATTCAGTCGATCCGCTCTTAGCACTCCAATCAAACCAGTAACTGCATCGGTCCCATCTGCGCCGGCTCCTGCTCCTAGCGCACCAGTAACCGGTCGCGGAGAGGACTACACGTCTGAACTCAGTTTCTAAACAACCAAATAGATTAACACCTTTGTTTTTTTGAAATATCAAATGATCAATATCATATAAATACAACAGAATAAAGAAATCATGATCGCGGCTGTACTAGCTATCATCTCATTAGTAGTCAATCTAAGAGTAGACGCCCATTCGTGGCTGGAGTGTTCGGACTACCAAGATAACATCGTCGCGCCATATGTGAAGTCCAAGTGCCGAGGATTCCCTCGAGCGTTTCAGCGACAGTATGCAGTTAGCTTTGGAGTAGATACAGGATTCAACAATCTAGATCATACTACCAAAGAGTGCCCAACGCCATACGCAGATGGTCTCTATGATGATACTATCAAGATGGCGGTGTATGTACCAGGACAAGTTATTAACATGGTATGGCCGGCTAAGAACCATGTTGCGGCCGATTGTCCTACTTTTCCTAACCGATTTATTCCTGATGGAGGAATCAAGCTACTACGATCGAGCGCCCCATTGGCACAGGACTACTCTATCTCTGTTCCAATGAATGGAGAACCTCATGTGTTTGGAGAAGTAGACTTCAAAGGGTTTCAGCGTTGTTTCAATTTCTGTGATGACAAGGACAAGTCCCCATGCTACCAATCGTTTACTCTAGACAATGATTTTACAGAGAGTGGTATCTACACATTCAAATGGCTATGGACCTTCAACGAAGGAGAGTACTATCTATCTTGCTTTGATGCGATGGTATCGATCGATGGCAGCGTTCCCCAATCAAACAACACAAATGGATCTGGAAGTGGATCTGGAATCACATTCCCGCCATCCATGGTACCGACCCCTGTTGTTTCCACGATGCCACCTAGCACGATGCCACCTAGCACGATGCCACCTAGCACGATGCCATCGCCAGTGCCGAGTGTCCCGATGACCGAAGCACCGAGTACTGAGTCTCCCGCTCCAGTATCGCCAAACCTAACAGCCGCTCCTATCATCAGCTCTGGTGCTATCCGAGATACATCATTCATTGCTCACTTCATTAGTGGAATGATCAATATCACAGGATGGATCAATGAAACGATTTATCAATAGATTCAAATTGAACGTCATTGTCTATATAAACATATAGAAGACGGATACAAGAACAATACAATGGCTACTTCTGTACAGACTAACGATGGTGAAGCCGGTGGTATTGACAAGAAACAGTTTGAATTCATCTTCTATTATGGAAGCCATGCAATTCAGAAACTAGTCATGAATACGTTCCAAGTAGACATCAAGACAGTGTGTCCAATGATCTCAGAAGAGATCCCATACATCAAAAAACAAAACAAAAAGATATACTTAGACATTGTAGATCGGACACACAAACACGGCGCCAGTCCCGAGCTGTTTCAGGATATCACATTTCTATTGAACGCTGCAAAGGTAGTATTCGATGTCATCAAAGCGGGTCTTGAGAAAGACGGACAGAAGTTCATGGCAGACTATGAAATTGATATGGATCAGAATCACAATATCTTCATTGATGGGCATGGAGAGTACCGAATTGGTGTTGTGGTAGAAGACGTTATCTTCGAAGAGCTAGATGAGTAGAATCGTGGCAACAAATCTGTGTCCATATTTTTTTGAAAAAAAATACAAACATGTATACATCAGAGATATCGTCTCTAGTCCATCTCAGGAGACTCCTCTAGCTCGTCTTCGTGTGGCCACTCAATTCTATCTCCATCAAAGTCGAGCATTGGAGCATCTGAGTATGTCTCGTCATCCAGTGCACCCTCAAGTGAGTTGCTTCCTTCGTCCTCGTCTGAGTCCTCGTCTGAGTCCTCGTCTGAGTCCTCTGCCGTGACATCGACTCTCTGGTCAGAGATCGCATATACAGACATGACTGTAGCTAGAGTGGAATTCAATACGTCGACTGAGATAGCAGATCCGTCCTCGATGTGAGTGGATAGGACCGTTCTCATGATACCACGGGCTCCGTCCATTCGTCTGCGGTACTCGTCCGGAACGTCCTCTGTGGAATCGTGCTCGACATATGACATCACTCTTCTAGTAGAGCGGATCATCGTTCCAGTGAACATCACGATCGAACTAGGCAGACCAGGAATGGTGACCTCTACGTTGAATGTCGTTGAGTCCATTGGGTCTTCCCATGACACTGGCTCGTCAGAGACGATGTCGTTGACCTCATCTGCGTTGTTGTCATACTCTTCTTGACGGATGCTAGAGATCTCATCTCTCTTGCAGACAGGGCACTTGACAAATGACTGATTCTCCTCCATCTCCTTGAAGCAATCAGAGTGCATCCGAACGCTACAGCATGTACTCTTCACGTGCTCTCGCTGCAGCTCCTCCAGACAGATCACACATGCGTCATCTACTCTCTCAGTGCAAAGCACGAATGGCTTCGGTAGAGGCATGTTGACCAGAGTGTATCCCTTTATGCGCATCTTGTCGCTGCGGACGCGATCTGGGTTGACAGCTCTGGCGACTCTGGCGATCGTGTCTTCCTTGACCTGTTGGTACTTCTTGAGTTGCTGAACTGGAGTCAGGTTCTCAAGTAGACTAGGCGAGAGAAGAGGGCATCGAAGTGTGTCAGATGCATTGACATCATCTTGGTACTTGAGGTACCAGCCGTTGCACTCGAAGTCCACGTCGACCAAGAACGGATGTTCTGGCATGGGCGATCCAGATGGAATCTGCATGATGTCGATTTGGATAGACACCGATCTGTGCATGTGGCTCACGACTCGAGATCCAGTCTTCTGGCTAAGCACCTCGAACATCTCCGGACAGAACATCTTCATTCCGTTGAGTATCTTCTTGAAGTTCAGCTTCGCGCTAAGACGAACGTGCTTCATCCCCTTGACGTCAACCTTGGATCGCTTGAATGCGAGGTTGTATCTCTTCGGGTCACGCGAGAACTCCTGCTTCACTTCAAGGCCACGCTCTTCAAGTCGCTCGATGAAGTCGGCGCACATGTCTTCTTCTAGCATGCAGTCGAGATCTCCTGGGATCACCAAACGATCGGATTCATCTGGGCAGAACGTAAAGTCGCGCAGACGACTATCGCGGCGGTTGTATCCCACGATGGGAAGCAGGCGATCCATGGATTCGTTGTACATGATCAGATCACGCACGTATCCGCCAAACACCAAACCGTTGCACTCAATAGCCGAAGTGGCAGCGTGAGCGAACATGCTCATCTTGTCAGTAGGGAAAGAGATCGGCATGGTGGAGGGAAGGGAGAAGAGGGAGAAAGGGGTGGGAGAGAGCGCTACTCACGTGAAAGATATCTAGACGCTAATCTAGAAACAGGCACGGGAATATAAGTATATATTACTTATCAATTTCGTGTATTTTAGTCCAATTGGAAATCCAACAATAAGCCAATAATGAAGATGTGTAAGTTCTTCGAGAAGGGAGACTGCCGACATGGCGACTCATGCTCCTATGCCCATGTGTCTAAGGAGCGCGCTAAGACGAAGCAGCCTAGCCGAAGCGCCAATACAACTGACTTCGAGCCTCTGTCAAGACCAGTCGATATGCGGATTGTTATGGATCTAGACGAACGTCAAATGACTCATGATATGAATCCCCTAGATGTGATGCTAACGCCTAACATCTTTGCCAACCATCAGAAGTACGAACTGTACAACACACTCATCTCTGAAATTGAGACTTGTGGTATCTCACAAGACAAGCTACTCAAGTATTGGCATGGCAATGACCGAGGCGTTGATGGCACACACTACATCGTAGATGACAAGATGGATTGGAAGACTAAGTGCCCGACCTTCAACTATGTAGTCAGTAAGGTGTGTTCGTTCTATAACATGGAACCAAAGGCGACGCGCTTTAACTGGTACAAGGATCACTCTGAGTGGAAGCCTCTGCACCACGACGCTAGCAAGATGAAGCCTCATATTGCAAAAAAACAAAACATAACAGTAGCAGTGAGCTTCGGTCAAACCAGAGACATCATCTTGCAGCATGCCAAGTACAACCATCTATACATATCTACTCCGAGCTCAGATGGACAGAGCTATGCATTCTCTCATGATGTGAACTGTACATGGAAGCATGGCGTTCACGTTGGCGATCCTAAGGACGATGTGAATGGTAGAGTGTCTGTTATCATTTGGGGATGGAAAGATATGTGATCTTGGCTCTCTAGCTCATGAACTCATCGAAGAGGTCGTCTTCCTTAAACGACTTCTTTTTTTGTTGAACTGGAATGATTGGATTC
>JACCDR011516377.1_pt1 | contig 13971 bp, 37 predicted proteins | sample 7446431 | NCBI WGS metagenome assembly JACCDR01 (sample SAMN15323443, study PRJNA562643) | freshwater metagenome | isolation source: river surface water | place: USA:Blue River Watershed | collected 2017-08-17 | reverse complement strand
GAGGCTCCCACGTCTGCTTCAGCTATGAATACCAAGATCGAGCAGCTCGTTGATGAGTGGCTATCTAACCATGCAGCTCAGCTACGGGGAGAGCGCGGACCGTCTGGCAGGGATGGCAATCCTGGACCTCAGGGTCTTTCAGGAAATGATTCAATCGTGCCAGGCCCACAGGGAGAACGGGGACTGAAGGGTGAAACCGGAGAACAGGGCCCGGCTGGACCAGCGGGTGCAGCGGGTAGTTCGGGTCAGCAAGGATCACCTGGCCCACAGGGGGCAAAAGGTGACGCCGGGCCGCAGGGTCCCGCAGGGATGTCGGCTCCGTTTACAAAGATGGAATTCGGAAGTGGTCAAACGCCTGCGATCCTGGTGGGGTTTCCTCAGGATGTAACTATCCCCTTAACTGCCAGCATGGGCGATGACACCTGGACTCCGAGGCTTCTCCGATTGAACGGCCTGACTGTCGGCAACAGTAATCTTACTGTGAAGAATAAGACTGCAACTACCATCACGATCACGGTCGCTGCGGTGGGTGTCGCTATTGCTTTAGGTAGCACAATTCTCGTTATTGCAACTAAGAAGGAGAGCTAAGAATGGCTGTAGCTAAGTCAGGTGTGCTGGAAGCAGGCAAGCCTGTAAGGGTGACCGTTGATATCGATCCGTTCGGTGTCAGCTCTGGGTATTCCGTAATCAATCGTGCCCCTGAGGGGGTCATCTGGGTACGCACAGATGGAAGGGACGCGGAGCCGGAAGCCGATGACAACTTCCCTGTGATGGGAGCCCGAACCTTTGAGAGCAGAGATGGGGATACGACTGTAACAATCAGTCTCGTCTCTGATGTTGATGCCGAATACACCGTGGAGGGCCGGTCATGACTCCGGAAGAGATCATTATCAAAATCCTAACCAGCAACACCTCAGGTCCAAAGATTCGCGCGGAATTGCGCGACGCGCTTGAGGAATGGGTTGAGGATGAAGGTAACGATGGTGGAGGTGGCGGAGGCGGCTCCGCTCCGTTTGCTATCTACGGTGTTAATGGCTCAGATAGTCCGCACACGATCGAACTTACCGAGATCAACACCTATATTCAAACTCAGAACACGGTGGGCGCACCTAACCCCGGGCACCTGATCTATCTACCATGCGGTGATGATGTTCCTGCGGGCTCAACCGTGATCATTCAGCGATCAGGTTCAGACAGCGGCGGCACGCTCGCGATTCTCACTGTTGATATGGCGGAAGAGGTTGACGGTGGATCGGTTATGCAGGCGCTTGCCGGAAACTATGACGCAGTTACTCTGCTTTACCTTGGTACGGGTAACGGATGGATTGCCGTTAGTAAGCGTATCGAGTAACGAGATAGAGAAAAGGCCCGGCCCTTCGGCCGGGCTTTTCTTATTCTCTGACTAGTTCAATCTTAGCTTCTCCACTCCAATCGGAGTAAACCACCGAGCGCACCCCGACCTTCAGAAGATCGGCCCAGCAAAACTTGCAGGGCCTAGCCATCCCTCGCGAGCCGTCTGCCATCAGGCGCACAACATAGATTGTAGCCCCTTGAGGGTTGCACAAATTGATTGCGCCCTGTTCGGCGTGCTTGCTTAGTCTATCGTTGGTAACCAAATTACCTGGAATGTTGTTCGAGGTGTTAGCTGCGGTCGCAAGCACCCTACTGCCCTTGGCGACAACACACCCGATCCTCGCCCGGCGAACACCAAGGGATAGGGTGGCGACGTTCTCTGCGAGATTAAGGAATCTATCTGAACGTGCCACTCTTACTCATCCGCCCCAGACTTGGGCTTGATCTTCAGCATGTATTCCAAGGCTTCAGAGGAGACCTGCTTTCTGCCGACGCTAAGAGCCCACCCTCCCTCGATAGCGTTCCGAACCCAGGACATATGAACGTCGCCCGATCGGTCGGTGAATACAAACCAGTTGCAATTTTTCTTAACAAGATCCTTTGGTAGCCTCTCTGGTCTCTGGATCTTATAGTGTTGATAAACATCATCCTTGGTAAGTGAGGACTTTTGCTCCATACCCCTCATGGCGAGGGATCCGTCATCAGCCAGCACGATTAAAAGAACGCTCTGTAAACCAACAGCCGTGATACCGTAGTAGTAGCAGGAGAACTGAACCACATCGCCAACCTGGAGGTTTTCAGCGTCCTCCCTTGTCATGGGCTGGAACTCGCCGTTTGGGAAGCGTGCTTCAAAAACGCTCATGATTTATTCCTTTCTGTTTCGGAGCGAATCGCTTCAACCATCGCGACCTCAAGATCCCAACATGATCCTGTTCTCCAATCAGCTCCGGTTCGATTGGTCATCCAGTAGTAGCAGGTTTTCTTTTCGTCGTAAGGACTAGGGAGCGCGACCACGGTTAGCTGTGTGCCACCCATGTCTGCAATCCAGCGTTCGCTTTGAGTGGTGGTCTCACCGTAGTGAGACCACTCGACCTCATGCTTCATTGAGCTTGACCGAGATGGATACCTCTCGATCGAAGACCGAGATATTATCTAGAGTGGTGCCCGCAACTTCTTGCATCCAGTCGTTAGCGATTTCCCAGGGGTCACCCATCGGGTTTACCAACGGCAAACTGATCGTGATCAGCACCTCCTGCTTCTTGGCAGGAGGGAGAATAGCGTCGCGTACTACCTGAAGGGTCTCTCCATCGAGCTTACCCTCCAGGTAGGAGATTACGTTCTCCGCATCAGTTTCAGTCGGAGCGGCCTCCGCGATATACAGTTCAGGCTCAGTGATAGCGGCCTCCCACGTGGCAGGAAGTACCCAGATCCTCCAAAGCTGCACATCGCTGAGTGACCGGTCGCGGTAAGCAGAGGGACAGGCCCATACGTCTTTCTCCTGCTTAATCCAGGTGATCTCCGAGTCGGCCACAAACCTGCTACCAATTGGTGCCTGCTGCAAATCGGCAAGCTCTGGCATAATCTTCATAGACATAAGGCAAGCCTCCTTACTTTGAGATTGGTTCAAGCTCGGATGCGAGAGCGTACGAAGTTTCCTTGTGTTGGACGATGAAGATTCGATAGTGCTCAAGCTTTGAGATGGAGCCCGGCATAGGATTGACTTTGGTGACGATCGCCCTCAGTCCATCAAAAGGATCGCCGGGAATTCGAATCACCACCACATCGTTAGTGCGGAACTTGGTTCGAGTAATCACTATCCTCCTATCCTAGAGCCGCGCCGACAACCACCAACATAAGAAAGAATACCACATAACCCATTAGAGATACTGCCCTCCTCCACTAGGAGTTTCATGTGTCTCGGCGGGCTTATCCTCCGTGATGGTTGCCGCTCCTGAGCTTCCGAGTCGATCCTCGATCATCAAGGCTAGATCGACTACCACCGCGGTGAGCATCCTGTAGTCTCGCATAACGGCTGCGAGCTGCGGCGCAGTCAGTGTAGGATTCCTCTCGTAGTCTGCGAGATGCAGACTCGCCTTATTAAGCACCGCATTCACGGTGTTGGTCATCAGCATGTCGAGACCTCCGTAAAATTGACGGAAACCCAAATTGCTATCGCCGTCAGAGCGAATCCCCAGAGGAATGCGATCAGATATTTCACCAAGGCACCTCCTTGGTGGTGATGGAGTCTACCCAAAACTCGATCGCGGTGTCGTTCTCATTAAGGATGTTCTCGACGTCTGTCTCGTTCAGCCGGTCTGTAAGTTTGCCCGCGCGGCGGCGATAATTGGTTACCTCATCGACAGGAATTGTGATCGTCACCGTGATCTCGGTAGGCGTGTGGTACAGCTCGGCCAGACCCAGGTTGTCGGCTGTCGCGAACGCACGGGCATCGGTGATGTATCCGTTCTCGGCAAGCTCTCGTAGAGCCTCAACAACATCCTTTTTTAGGGAGTCGTTGAGCGACTTCAGCTCCGCAAGCTCATTCGAATTGGTGTTAGTCGTCATAATTAATCATCGCTCCAATCGATTTTAACGTTCTTGTCTTCGAGAATTTTAATGAGCCTTGTGGCGGCGACCATACTCACCTTGTAGTGCTCAGCCCATGCCGAGATGTCGGCGTGATGAAGGGGTGTTTGTTCGGGCGCGACCTTTTCGATCTGAGCAACGGCTATGGTATCGCCATCCACCGTGACACTGTAGGGGTAATAAGAAGAGTTAGTCATCTCCTCAAAGGTAGCGAGCATGCCGTCAAGAGGCGACGTCCGATTTGAGTACTCCGCAACGATACGTACGCGGTCTCCCTCGTTAAAGCGCATTATTGCCTCCTTAGTAGTCTTCGGGGTTAATGAATGTGCGCAGCGCAGACGCCCCATCCTCCGAGAGGGTACCCGCAAACGGGTTGTAGTCCTCATCGGAGAGGTGCGTGTACGCAAAAAAACCGAGGTCCGCCTCAGAGATATGCACCTCGGCCGCGATATCAGAAAGATAGATCCTGCCATTCCTGGTCGGGATCTCCTGCGGCTCACGTTCACACGCCTCCATCGTTCTCCCCTTCTGTCGCATACGGGTTACCCATTCCGAGAGCCCGAGCCATGCTCCATTCGCTATCGCCAACCAGCGTGCTCTCTCCTGTGATAGCGGTAACTGAGTAATTCATCCACTTGATTACGTCGGCAACTGAACGAATAGTCCCGTTCTGCCGCTCGACAACGATCTTGTCTCGAATCAAGCGGATGCACTCCGCTGCAAGTCGGTCATGCTCATTAGGTGTAGGCATAATCATCCCCTCATGTGGTCGGTATTGACATAAACAGCAGGAGTCCACTCAGAAAGATCGCTATATGTGGAGTCGTTGGTTGTGTGGATAGGTCGCGTGCACCCGCCCACGATACAGGCAGCGCAGGCGAACGCGCGCCTGTTGTTCTCTAATTCACAGGTGCTGGAATGTGTGAAGTCGATTCTGTCCGCTGAGAACCCATCCTCATTTCGGAGCATATGGACCCGGACCCACGTCATCCACCCTCGATCCCATAGGCGATGAGCGGTCGCGCTTCCTACGTTTTTTCGCTCCATTTCGGGACCGATGCCGTTAGTGATTCTCTCTTCGTTCACCGATTATCCCTCCTGTAGAATTAGTTCGTATGCCTCCTGGTCAACGTTAACCATCGCAGACTCAGGCTCGGATGTCAAGCCCTGATAGGAAACAGCTCGGCATTCAATCTCCTGACACAGAACCATATTGAAGGGAATGATTGCGCCGCACTTGTTGCACGTCATGGCTTACTTTGTGCTCTCGTAAGCTACGCTAAAGGCGTTGCCCCACGGTTCGCCATCATCCTGCGAACCTTGCAGGATAGACAGGAACTCAATCAAACGATCCTCAGAGTTATCAACGAGGTGGTCTGGCAGATAACCGCTACCGACCAGGCTCCTCACACTCATGGCGGCCTTAGCAATCTCATCCGTCAACAAACCGGCTCGCTTAAAAATCTCCCCAACCAGACAGCCGGTGACAGCGGAACCCTCTGCGACGTGCTTTGATCGCTCCGCCGGAAAACGCTCATCTGACCGAGGAACGTAGGCGCACGAGTTCTGACCAAACGGGTTATAGACGAAATCCTCGCCGCGCTCAGCGATGACCTCCTTGGCATACCTGACCGCATCATCGTAGGTAAACATTAAGACTCCTCTCCAAAAACATGATTGAATCCGTAGCGATTGTTAACTGTGTAGTCGTCGATCCTTTCAAGGATCTCATCAGGATCTTTGACGCCCGACCCGATCACGATAAAGCCAACCCTCGGATCTTTGTTGGCAAAGTTATCATTGACACATTCGGCGAAAGCCTCGCTCATTCGGGTGTCGGGATTGTTGTAGCCTCGCCAGAGAATTCGCCCCGAGTCTCGGACAACTTTTACGCACTGAGTGCCCATTCAAATATCTCCTTATCAGTATTTGGTGATGAAGTGGTGAACAAACACACTAAACCAGAAGCCAATCCAGAGGGTAGTTACAAACGCGATCGGCCGCTCGTCGCTATCGGCAATCAGAAATGCAACGATTGTCGCAATAACCACAAGTACGATCACGTTGGCAGCAATCATAGTGTCCATTATGCTCAGCCTCCAATTCCTCCAACCCCTCACGCTCTATCTCGGCGCGCCAGTAATCCTCTTCGGCAAAATCTCGCTGGTCATTATGATCCATCAGTACTCCTCTCCGTTAACCGGAATTTAATAATTGTAAGGTGCGTCACTTTTGCCCACGCCCTTAAAATGAGAGCCGTGCACTGATCCGGTTTGTGCCAACCAGTACGCAGCTTGGATGATGCTGGGGTGAGTACCCAACTGATTAGCCACCTCGCGGACAGCCTCAGCAATCGCGACATACCCTGAATTGTTGCGAGCCTTAAGGTAGGCAACACTCTCGTCGAGATCCATACCGGCATCGGGAGAGACAGCCATAGCGGCTCGTTGCATCCACGTATCCACCGTTACATCATCAGAGGTCCCGGCCGTAATGATGTTGTTGTAGAACGAACGTCGCTTGATACCGGTGAGCGTCGTCTCAGGGTCGTGACCGTCGAGAATGGCTACGGCTATCCGGATGTTTGCGCCAAGCGCACCCTTGATTTGCTCGGCGGTCCTGCCCTCGGTCCATGACTGGATGACGCTCTCGGCGATTCGCTTATTGCGGTCCCACCCCATCCGGGGAGAAAGAGCGGAGATAACCGCTGCGGCACGGGGCGTAGAAATGTTGTGAGTCTCCGCGAGATCACGAGCGAAAGCGTAGGCGTTCGGGTACCACTCCCGGCCGACATTAAGGAGATCGTTAGTGATGTGGTTCCGGATGTGCTCAACCATTGCGTCATAGTCAACCCCGTATTTCTCATTAACGCGATCGATCGCGTTAGAATTTTCCGGAGTGATGTGTGACTTAACCGAGATCGTTGCAAACTCGTTGATCATGTTCGGCCCTTTCTCTCTAGAACGAGTGGGGCGGGCACCAACAAAGTTAGCACCCGCCCCCATATCCTGTCAAGATGTTCCCCGCACCCGATGAATCGTCGCTTCTATAAAATAGGTTGGTCACTGCCAATCTAGCTTGCGCTGAAACGACCTATTTCTCCACTATCAATCGGTAGCGTGCGTCGGCAATTGTCGATGCCACATCGGGGACGAATCCTCAGTGACAATTTAGTTGTTATTCAATTAGATCCCCTACCACCAGGACGGAAGTGTTTGAGCCCTTGCGTCTCTTTTACCCGTCGCTACACTATCGCAGTAGTCGCCACACATTCAAGTGGTGGGCGCGCTCCGTAGGGACGCGTCCGTCCTTACGGCTTCACGTTTTCGGGGAGAATGCATAACCATTAACGACTCATCCTAGGTGAGTCACTATAGGTCATACATCCAAGTCTCTCACTCCTCGGAGTAGGTGCCGCTGTAGGGCGACGACGCGTCGCGAAAGATTTCACGCTCGCGCATTTTTGTCTGCGCCTCACGCTCCGCGCTTTCCGCGTAGCTTACTATGCGACCGTCCTGGGGATGAGTTTGATCGCCGCACTCCTCATCACAAAGGTGTTTGGTCATTTCTTATTCCTCCGTCCGTTGCGGTACGCGGGATTCAGTGACCCTCGTAGATGACATTAACAGGGATATCGCGCGGCCCGTCACTGTAAGGCTCGCCAGGGAATGCAGCCGTTGTACGGTGAGCAGGGCGCGTACGAGATCCGGTGCCAACATCCTTGCGGCGACCATAGAATTTGCCCTGCTGCCCGGCGATAACGGACGCCTCGAATGCCTCGGCGCTCTGCTCACCGGCCGGAGGGTAACCACCCTTAGGGGTGCCATCGTTGCGCAGTCGACCGAGGTTGCGCCGACGCTTGCGGCTCTCCTTCCGGTTCGGAAGCGTGTGCCACTCCTCCTTTTCTTCGCTCTCAATGAGGGCGCTCTCTGTATTGAAGGCTTCTGCGTGCTCCGAGTCCTGCATATCCTCAGCGTGATCCCGCTCGAACGCGGAGGGGAAGACTGCCGCAAGCACCTCATCGGGTGTAACCGGTGCATCATTGGCAGTCTCGATGCGGTTGATCTCAGCCCGCAATTCGTCCGCCGACATCTTACTACGACCCGGAATCTTAAGCTCCTTGGCTCGCTCAGCGAGCGCCTTACCCGAAAGCTTACTCATCAGATGAAACCTCCTTATTATTGATCAGCTTTCCCATAGCGCAATCGAACGCCTCACCCCATGAGAGTCCATCATCCTGTAGTCTCTGAAGAATGATCAGAAAATCACCACTCGGTGTGCAGAGGTCTTCAGGGCGAAGAATGAAAGTAATTGATCGCAGACTTTTAGCGATCTCATCGCTCAGCAATCCAAGCGCGTCGAGAATCTCCCCAACCAGACAGCCGGTGACGGCGGAGCCCTCTGCGATGACAACATGATCCGCCGTCTTCGGAAAGCGAGGGTCGCTAGCGGGAACATACCGACAGACGCCCCCGTTTCGACAGTAGACGAAATCGCGACCACGCTTAGCAATCACTTTCGCCGCCGCGGCAATCACTACATCCGTGTCGGGAAGTTTAAGCATCTTAAATCCTCTCTATGGCAGAACTACAAGTTCAACCGACTTAGGTCGAACGTTGTAGAGAACGGGGTCTGGGTCATCGAACTTGATTCGCGGGTTGTCGTACGATTCCAGTAGTTTGAGAGTCAAGCTACCCGGAGCACCCTTGAGGTCAGGCAACTCAACCACAACGAATGCCTCATCGTGCATAAGCTCAATCGAGCCGTGATAGATCACGATAGAGCCAACCGGAATCTCAACGTCGGTCACGTACTCCGCGAGATACTCGGCGCTAAATGTCATTGCTACAATCCTCTCCGTAGAGGTCTTTGAATGTTTGCTTATACGCTTCACCCCACGAATAGCTAACATCCTGATAGGCTTGAAGGGATGAAAGAAATTCTTGCGCTTCACCTGTAGCAAGAACGATCCCCCTATCAAAGATAGCTTCGGTAATCAATCCCGAACGTGCAATCTCCGATGTCATCACTCCGAGCTTAGTGAAGATCTCTCCCACGAGACAGCCGGTAACATCCGCTCCGGTCGCAACTCTCGCGCCGCCAAAATCGATAAACGCAAAATCAGGGTGTGACCGAGGAACGTAGGCGCATGCGCCCCTCTTAGGGTTATAGACGAAATCCTCGCCGCGCTCAGCGATGACCTCCTTGGTCGTGCGGATAGCCATTTCAAGAGTGATCGTCATTTTTCCTCCTTGGGGTTAACGGTAACGGCGTAGTACACGTGATCCGTGTTCGTGTCCTCGGACGCGTACCGGTCGGCGTACTCGCGTCGTTTCGCGGCGTAGTTCTCCTCTCCGACCGCATCGGGGACCTTAACCGACACCGTTTCGATGCGTCCGGTTGCGTCGTTATAGCACTTGATGACGAACATTCCTAAAGTCCTTTCGTTCCGGCTCAGAGAGGGATTGCGTGCTGATTTTTGATATCCCAGATTGCTTTCTGGTTCGCCCAGCCCCCGGCCGTGACCGCCTCGTAGATGTAGTCGAAATGAAACGACACGTCGAGATAGACGATACCGTCATCGTCAATCCATCCACCGATGAACAGGTTGGGATCGATCAATTTCTCGACCACGCTGACGAGGTAGTTGTAGACGATCTCGACGGTTACTGTCTTGAGCTTAAGCTCATGCTTCCCGTCCGAGACAAAGTATCCCTGATCGGGGAGGCGTGAGCCTAGCCAATCCGGCCGGTAGGAGAAACCACCGACGTCCATCAGCGACCACCAGAGTCGAGAGGCGTCCGCAAACAGAGCCTTTTCGCGTGAGGTTTTCATTGCCTGCTCGTCTGCCGAGTCTGCGTACCCCGTCATCGCACCGCCCTCCTCTCGGCATCCTTGCGGATGAGAATTTGCATCCTTTCGTAGACGCGCTCAGCGAGCGCCGCGCCGGTTACGGCAGGGACCATCGTGCCCGTATCGAGATCTTCCATCATTTTGACCGGCCGCTTAGGAACCACCACATCTGGGTGTGAGGGGCAGTTTACGGGCTTTCGTCCGCGTGCTGATGTCCGCTGCCACTCATGCTTACCGTTCTTGCATTCCAGAGTCTCTATCTTAGCCATTTGGATTCTCGCTTTCCGGTGTGTTTTAGAATTTCAAGATTGGATACGGGACCATTGAAGCTGATAATCGGGATTGAATGACCTAGAGCATCCGCCACATGACCGTGTTACACGCGGCTTGCGAATCATGCGAAGCACGTAACCGCACCGTGGGCATACGCCTTTCCAGCGGTATGCATCACTGATATCTACTCGATCCGGTGAGCGTGTTTGAGGGTTGTGGATGCCGAGTGCGCGCATCTGCGCTCGCCACCGTTTACCGTGGTGAGCGCCGGGAGTCAGCGCGTGCGCAATCTCATGAATCACGGTCACTCTGACTGCCTCTATGCTCCGGCGGGCAGTCAGAAACCGAGAAAGCCGGATCTCTTTCTTGCTATAACTACAGTACCCATTGATGGTCTTGGAATCCATCCAAGCAAAACGGTACCCTAGCCACGGAATGTGTTCGATCATGAGGTCGTGAGCCATGCGCTCAGCATCACTCAGATTCATCGGGTTTCTCCTACTCCTGTTTGGGGCCGATATACCAATCGAGCGGAGGGAAGCCAGCGCGACTCATCCACTCGTCGAGATCGTTGATCTTTTCTGCCAGCTCATGCGCAGGCTCATCGCCAATCGCGTATTTACCGCCCATGATGTCGGCAACTAGTTCGCGAATCTCGGCAAGCGTCACATTCGGCTCCATTTTAATCCTCCTTAAGAGTGCCGTCGAGACGGGCAATATGGACGGCGGAATCTTGCGCCGCATACACATACTTAAGCGGAAGCTTCCTTAGCTCGGCAGAATTGCTGAAGGCATCCCAAATGAGGACGCGAATTTGAGTCTCTGTCATTTTATAACCCCAATCAGCCGAGCGCGGTCGAGCGCCTCCTGTAGTTCGGGCGAGTGGTTTACCGCATCAAGACCTGAAACGTAATCCTCGCCCTTGCCTGAGTAGCGAGCAACCACCGTCTTAAATCCAACGACGCACGCGTAAAGGTCGTATTTTATGTCCGCCTCTCCCTTGTGTGGTCCGAGGTAGATACACTCGTCGCAATCATGCTGAAACATTGGAATGACATTCATTACAGCATCCACTCCGGCGCGAACAGCGCCTTTTGCTCCTTGAATTCCCCAACGGGGTTGCCGTAATTCAGGGCAGAATTCTGCCCACGAGTCTCCGTCGCGAGCAACTGACGGATCAATCCACCCGGCATAGTCGCAGCGTGTGCCCGATAGGCGGCGTCCTCTCCGTACTTATCGAAACCGACACGGTTGAGGTAGTGACCGAGCACATCGTGAACGGCGCGGAAACGATTGTTGGTCTCGTTATCCCAGACAGGATGCCCGCCTGTGTGCTTACTATCCCAGACAGGCAGCCACCCAGAATCAACGCAGTCGTGAATCGCGGCGGCGTCTGCGATGGGGTCATGATCTGTCCACATGAAATAGATGCGCTCAGAGAGCGCATCAAACTGTGCGTTCACTACGTCCCGAAACGTGACGTAGCCAGACTGAATCAGGTAGTGATGGGGCAGACTCTGCTCGTTCATGTACCACTCCGCAATCCGCGCCCCCCGCACGTCAAACTCCGCGCTCGGAGACTCCGGAGTGTGGAGAGTGAACGGGTTACCGTACGCGGAAGCGAACCGGTACGCGACGTTAGCGACGTGCTGACGAATGGTGGTCATTTCCCTACCTCATTCCGAATCCGAACGCTACGGCAAACAGGAAAATCCCGAGAATAGAAAGGGTGATGAGCAGAGAGTAGGACTCTCTGCGCACCGGATTGTAGTCGGTGTACATCTGGCGCTTACGCGGCGTCACGATACGCTCTCCATTCTGCGATCAAGAGATCGCAAAGCTTGTAGTACAGGCGAGCACTGATTCTGCCTTGCCAGTAAGCCTCGCTGAGTGCCGAAATTTCGCGAGCGAGATTCATAACGTTCACCTCTGTGAAAGAGCGCGGTTAGCTACGTACGCCTCCGCCGCGTGTGCGCGACGCTCGCGGAGCGAAACCTCTGCGATCAGTGCCTCGAATTCCGCCGCCGCCTTAGCATTCAACTTCTCCTTGAGGCGGCGAGCCGTGCGGATGTCGTTACTGCGGTTGGTGCGAGCCATTATGATCTCTTTTCTGTGAGGGTTTTAGACGGAAAGAAGGGAGAGGTCACCCGATGAACACGGGTGCCTCATCGCGAAGCGAGAGGATCTCATCGACATGAACCGGACCGATGCGGATAGCGTCCTCGGGGTCGAAAAGGACCTGATCATTTTCGACCTCCCACGCGTTACCGTCATCGTCTACCCAATAGGCGATGAACGCCCACGCGCCGTTAGATTCGTCTATGCGAGCTTGTGTGCTCTCCGGCGACTCGTCGAGCCACCGGTCAAATTGCTCGGCAGTGACTGCGCAACGTTGCCAGCGCGCAATTATGTACGGCGGCATTCCTGCCGTGCCAAAGTACGGACGGGTATTTCTGTAAAGACATCTGCTAGAGAAGCATGGGCCGTGACCAGCCACCCACTCCCCGCAATTCTCGGTGAGACACTCAACGCGAAAGATGAACATGCTAGCTCCCTAGAGAATTTTGAAGACATCCAAACGGCCGGAGAATACCGCCTTAGCGAGATCAGCGTTCATCATGTCGCGCACGCGAGGCGAAGTGTTGTGCGGATGGATACAATCCGCACGGAGAAAGTGTGGCTTATGCGGCCTCTGTGGGTACCTGAAGCCATTCGACATGTTGTGGTTATGGTTGGTGCAAAACACCGTCTCGATCATTTGAAGTCTCCCTAGGGGTTATTTGTTGGCTTTTAGTCGGGTCGGACGACGTTCGGCCAAAGGATATCGGCCAGCTCGTCTACGAGGTGGATTTCGACACGCTCGATTCCGCGAGCGTCCGCTGCAATCAGGTAGTCGTAGACGTCGCTCTCGTTCTCTCCGAACGCGAGTCCGTACTCGTCACCGATGAGGTGAGACATCGCGCAGACGATGCGGTAACGGAAAAGGCTGATTCGATGCGGGTTCACTGTGTGCCTCCTGAGAGTCCCATGATCTCTTTGAAAAGTTCGATCGGAAGTCCGTTGTCTCGCTTGTTCACCGGCTGATTCAAGGACGCTTGCACCTCTGCAAGCGTCGGAAATCCCGGGGTGTCTTCCGGCGGCGGTGTGTTGCCTGGAATGGGTGCGGACAGTTGCGCCGCACCCTTACTGATCGAGCGAGACATCGTTACTCCCTAGTGATCGTTGATTTGATACCCGTCGGTGCTCACCGTTTCGACGTCGCCAGACATCGCCGCACGGATGTTCGGCATAGCGCGCCCCGTGCGGCTGTCGAGATATGCGGGCACGCTTACCGTGCCCTCCGAGACGCCCTTTTTCGCGTTGTTCGCGGCGCGGGCGCTCGCCTTTTGCGCCGATGAGGTCGAGATAAAGCGCCTGATTGTGTCGGTCACGCGCTCATCGGGGATGAGGTAGTACCATCCGTGCGCGCCCTCTCGGTAGTCGCACGAAAGAAACTCTCCGTCGAGATCGAACACGGCGGGCACTTTGATCCGGCCGCCGCTCTCCGCGATCTTGGCACAGTCGTCGTAGCTGAGTGCCATCTGGTCCGCTGCCCATTGGCTGAGGAAACCATCTGTGTCCCAGCGCTCGAAACTGTCAGCGGAACGCTTACGGGCCTTAGCAGCCTCGGCTCGCCACTCATCGGCCGTTCTTCCGGCGAACGTGGTCATGTCAGATGCTCCTCTGTTCTGCGGCAGCCATCATCAGGCATGGGATGCCAACCCATGCGACAGAAAAGACCCTACGAAACGCGATGTCCGACTAGTTTATTTATCAGAATCGGCAGAGGCGATGTTCGTTAGGGTCAATTCTGTTTCGGCTTCGCTCGGACTAGGCGTACACGCCACGTCCGAAGAGCGCGCATTC
>JACCDR012139054.1_pt1 | contig 13979 bp, 14 predicted proteins | sample 7446431 | NCBI WGS metagenome assembly JACCDR01 (sample SAMN15323443, study PRJNA562643) | freshwater metagenome | isolation source: river surface water | place: USA:Blue River Watershed | collected 2017-08-17 | reverse complement strand
GTTGCCCGCGGATCCCAGCTTTTGTCGCCTCAGTGGGCTGTTGCTGCCACCATTGGTGCGACGGCAGTAGACATCGTTCCTTCTCCCAGCATATCCATCATCGCTACGGGTGATAAACTCTTAGACTTCAGTGAGATACCACTCGAGCATCAAATTCGTGCATCCAATACAGCCGCGATGATGGCTGCGTTGAGACAGCTAGGCTTTGGTGACATCCACTCGAACCTGGTCACAGATGATCCAGAGGAGCTTACCAAAGTATTACAGACGGCACTGACAAAGTCTCAGGTCTGCATATTGACAGGAGCGGTGTCGATGGGCTTGCACGACCATGTTCCGCACACGCTGAAAAAATTAGGGGTACGGGAGGTCTTTCATAAGATCAAGCAAAGGCCCGGCAAGCCGCTGTGGTTTGGCAAAACAGACTCTGGAACTTTAGTTTTTGGCTTGCCTGGAAACCCGGTTTCATCGCTCATAGGTCTATACAAGTATGTGATTCCCACACTGTACAAGTTACAAGGTGTGAATCCTGCTCATCATGCAAAATTCGCGAAACTAACCGAGGCTATTCATTTTTCTCTCGGTGATCGAATGACTCTTTTTGCTCCTGTTTGCATTCGTTATGGAATGGATGGTGTCCTTTATGCTCAGCCCGTTCGAGGTGTAGGCTCGGGAGATCTTGCAGCGTTGGCTGACACAGACGGCTTTGTTGAATGCTTTGAGGGAACCACGCTATTCCAGGAAGGAACCGTATTGCCTCTCTATACCTGGGGTCTCTTATGATGACTGACTCGACAACGCTGACAGACGCCTATGGACGGCGCATCCGTAAACTCAGGGTCTCGCTCCTGGACGCATGCAATTTTCGTTGCAGTTACTGCATGCCTGAGCATGCAGCCTTTCAAGCAAGGTCCTTCCGTCTAAAGCGGGAGGAAATATTCAAAATCGCCAGCGTTCTTGTAGGAATGGGCATGCAGGAGATTCGTCTGACTGGCGGCGAACCCACTTTGAGGCCTGATCTTATTGCGATCGCTCAGGATCTCAGTGAATTGCCGCTGAAAAAGCTGGGCATGACCAGCAATGGTTTTCTGCTGAGTCGGATCCTCGAACCATTGAAAAATACGGCTTGCCATTATCTCAACATCAGTCTGGATAGTTTGAATCCTGATCTTTTCCGTCGCATCGCGCGATTTGATGGTTTTGATGCCACCATGGGAGCCATATTTAAAGCACAGAATGATGGCTTTAAGGTGAAGATCAACACGGTCTTGATGCGTGGTGTGAACGACCATGAGATCCAGGACTTCGTAGCTTTCTCTGCAAAATATGGGGTTGAAATTCGCTTTCTGGAGCTGATGGCGATTGGTGAAGCGGCTCCCATCCAGGAACAGAGATTCATTTCGGCTGAGGAGATCATCCACACGATTGAACGCGATACGGAACTCCGTCCTGTTCCTCGCGAAAAGGATGCGACAGCCAGAGTTTTTGAATCCAGGCTCGGCGCTAGGATCGGCGTCATTGCTCCGGTGACTCAATCATTCTGTGGAGACTGCTCGCGATGGCGTCTAACAGCCGACGGCGATTTGCGCGCCTGCCTCATGGCAAAAGACGGAATCAATCTGCGTGGACTTAATACGGTCGAGATCCAGGCTGCAGCTCTCAAGGTCCTTGGTATGAAACCCCGCTTTGGGGCGTCCATGATGTCCGAACCCATGCATGCAATTGGAGGTTAAGCTTTGCGAATAACTCATGTCAGTGCCGACAACCTGCCTTCGATGGTCGATGTTTCTGAAAAAACCATAACAACGCGCCGAGCTATGGCTCGATCCATCGTTGCATTCCCATCGAGTGTGACCCTGGATGTAGAAGGAACGGAGATTCCAAGCAAGAAAGGCCCCGTTTTCGCAACGGCTATTGTTGCAGGAACCCAGGCCGCAAAACAGACTTCCAATCTGATACCGTTCTGCCATGCTTTGGTACTCGATAGTTGTCAGATTTCCATTAAAATAATTGGACCTCATAGCATCGAGATCCGATGCGAAGTGAAAACGCGAGCCCCAACTGGCGTCGAGATGGAAGCCATCATAGGCGCGACAGTAGCTGCGGCAACTGTCTACGACATGTGCAAAGCCTTAACCCACGAGATAGTCATCGGGCCAATTCAGTTACTCGCTAAATCCGGGGGAAAACATGATTTCACAGCCATCGACTGAACAATATTATTTTCATCCGAATGAGCTTGCCTTCTGTGGACATTCAGGCAGTGGCAAGACGACTCTTATTGAAAAGATCTGCTCGCTCTTGTCGGAAAAGTCGTTCAAGACTGGTTATTTGAAGCATGATGCGCACTCCTTTTCCATCGATCATCCCGGCAAGGATACGGCCCGAGTTCTGGATGCTGGCGCCTCTTCGGTTGTAATCAACGATTCTGGTAAATCAGCTCTGGTATCCCGCAACAGTGATCCAAGATCCTATAGAAATGTTTTCCTGGACTTGGACTTGTTGTTGGTGGAAGGTTATAAGGATCTTCACATTCCTAAAATCATCATGCTGGACGAAAAGTTTTCCATACTGGAGCGACTTCCAGTTTCTGAGAATCACAGCCAGATAGCGTATGTAGGGCATTGGAAGCGGGCACCTCTGGAATTGAACCGTCCATACTTCCATCGAGACGACGTAAGCCCACTTGCTCAGTTTATTACAGACTACCTTTCAAAACGCTGTCTTGAAAAGCCCCTCTATGGGCTTGTTGTGGCGGGAGGAAGGAGTCGCCGCATGGGCCAGGATAAAGCCCTCTTCCACTACCACAATGGCCAAACTCAGCTGGAATACTGCTATAAAATCTTGAAAGCATTTTGCACCAGAGCGTTTATATCTGTCAGGCAGGATCAGGCATTGTCGGGGGAATACACTCGCTTTAACAGTATCACCGATAGTTTCCTCGACCTTGGGCCGCTCGGGGGAATACTGTCAGCGATGCGGGCCTATCCCAATTCTGCCTTCGTGGTGCTCGCGATCGATATGCCTGCCGTTGACGTCAGGGTCCTGGCGCGGCTTCTTGAGGGCCGCAATCCCTTTCGCTATGCAACTGCTTTTCAGTCTCATGCTGGAGACTTTCCGGAACCTCTTTGCACGATATACGAACCGAAGTCATATAGCAGCATCCTGAGTGATTTGCCATCAGGCTTAACTTGTCCCACTTCATTTCTCAGAAAATCTCGCATTCAGAAACTGGCTCAGGTTTCGAGCGCCAATGATCTCTTGAATATTAATTTTCCACAGGAAAGACAAACCTTCATTGATTCCAGGAGTTCGCCATGAGTTCGCCTCAAATTTCAATAAAGATCCGCTATTTTGCTTCCCTGCGCGATGCGCGGGGCGTTGCGACCGAACAAAGAGCCATACCTGCTGTCAACGCCATGGATCTTTATCGGGATCTTCAGCATACCTACGGATTTCGTTTGGATCCATCTGAGGTCAGGGTGGCGATCAATGGCCACTTTGTTCCCATGCAGACCAGGCTTTGTCACGGTGATGAGCTGGCTTTTATACCACCAGTGTCTGGGGGCTGAGCATGTTCCTTTTAACTGAAGCCCCGATTGATACCCAGGAACTTGTCAACTCTCTCGCCCAGGCATCAGTAGGTGGTCTGGTTAGCTTTGAAGGCCGGGTAAGGGATCATAACGCCGGTCGAGCTGTCGAGGCTCTCGAGTATGAAGTGTATCCCGAACTGGCCCTCTCGGAAGGTAATGTTATTATAGACGAAGCGAAAAGAAAGTTTCCTATCGTGTCTGCGACTGCCATCCATCGGCATGGTCTTTTGAACCTTCAGGATATTGCGATCAGCATTGTTGTGGTAGCATCCCATCGGGATGCCGCCTTCGAAGCCTGCCGCTATATCATTGATGAGGTCAAGCAGCGTGTGCCGATCTGGAAGCGGGAACACTATCGCGCCGGATCCAAGGAGTGGGTCGATTGCCCGGGCTGCCGCGCTCACAGACATGAGCGACAGCAAACAGTAGTGAAGTCATGATGGGTCTCGCCTCAGCTTTTTTTGCTATCGCCTTGCTCTATTCAAGTGTTGGCTTTGGTGGTGGGTCCTCTTACATTGCGCTTCTGAGTGTTCTCAATACTCCCTACCAACTGATTCCGCTCCTGGGTCTGCTCTGCAATACCATCGTGAGCGGGATTGGAGTCTATCACTTTACGCGAGCCGGACACTACTGTCCGCGGCTAATTTGGCCATTTCTCCTGGGCTCAGCGCCTTGCGCGCTGCTAGGGGGGCTTACGCGTCTGACGGAACCTATGTTTTTTCTTGTGCTGAGCGTGAGTCTATTTTCGGTCAGCGTGAGTCTTCTCTGCTCGCCTTCACAGAAGCGACACATTTTCAAACATGAACCCGGCTTCTTGGGAAAAGTCCTGATCGGGTCCGTTCTTGGGATCCTCGCTGGCCTGACTGGAATTGGTGGTGGCATCTTCCTTTCACCCCTTCTCCTTAGCCTGGGATGGGGGAGACCAAAAGAGGTGGCGGGAAGCGCGGCACTATTTATTCTTTTCAATTCAGTGTTTGGCCTTGTAGGTCATTTTGCCAAGATTGACTCCCTGGGCATACTGATCACTTATTCTCCGCTCTTTATAGGTGTTGGAGTCGGCGGATTTATTGGCAGCTTTTGGGGGGCTAGTGACAGGGTCCAGCAGAATTTTGTCACACGTTGGACTGGATTTCTGACTCTTATGATTGCTTGCTGGCTTTTCTATAAGCAGGTTCTTCCCAGGAATTTAGAAAAATTATCATGGTCAAAGACGGAGTTTTTCCATGTCGAATTCTCAGAGATTTCAAAGACAAATCATGCTTCCTGAGATCGGTGAGGCTGGCCAGGCGAAGTTAAAGGCCGCGCGGGTTTTGATTGTCGGCATGGGTGGCTTGGGATGCCCTGCAGCCTTGTACCTGGCAGCAGTTGGTGTCGGGCATCTCACCCTGCTGGATCACGATAAAGTTGATATGAGCAATCTGCATCGACAGGTGCTCTATGGGACTGCAGATGTGGGAGCATATAAGGCGGCTAAAGCAAAAGAGCGTCTTGTAGGATCTGAAGCCAGCATTGTTTCAATCACCGAAGCCTTGAATCCAAGCAATGCCCTGGATCTGGTGCGTAGCCACGATTTTGTGCTGGATTGCAGTGATAACTTCAGAACCAGGTACCTTTTGAGTGACGCGTGCTCGGTGGCTCGAAGACCTCTGGTAACAGCTGCAATTTCCAAATTTGATGCTGAGATCGCCCTGCTCTGCGATGATGACTTGCCGTGTTACCGTTGCTTGTTTCCGGAATTTACAGCGACAGGGAAGATTCAGAATTGCGCCGATGCCGGGGTTCTGGGAAGTTTTGTCGGAATTGTCGGGAGCATGCAAGCTCACGAAGTGGTGAAGGCTATCGTTGGATTATCGAAAATCAGAGGCAGGCTCCTCTGCTATCAGGGTCTTGATAATGAGATCTCTCAGTATGCGATAGATAAAAATCCAGATTGTCCATGTTGCAGCCTTCCCCCTGACCCTTTATCGCTGCAAGCAACGTCCCGTTGGCCCTTGCCTTTACCTACCGATTTTTGCGTCCTGGATACGGGAACAAGATCCGTCGACAGCAGCGAACTCTTGATGACACTCGCTCAATCTACGGAATGCGTGCTGATCGACGTGCGAGAACCTGCTGAGTATAAAAGCCAACATATCCGAGGTGCACAGAACTTTGCCTTGTCTCGGATCCACGAGCTGCCGGACGCTTGGAGAGACCGTGAACTCATAGTCTATTGCCTGAGCGGTTTACGTTCGAAACAGGCGCTAACCATTCTACGAGAACGTGGATTTTCCCGCATCGCTCATCTTGAAGGCGGCATCAGGACTCTTCAGAGTTCCGATTTAGAGAATCTTTTGAACGTCTCTTCGTAATTTCGTGGTCTGGTATCTTTTGATAAATGCTGTAAAGATGCTTCTTAACGGTCGAGAGAGCGATATGCAGAGTCCTGGCGATCTCCCGGTTGGTTTTGCCACGCAAGACAAGGGCGGAAATTTCGGATTCCCGCTTTGTCAGACCGCAGGATGCAATGCGTTCGGACTGTATTTCAAGGTCGTTCTCCAGTGACATCATTATTGTGATCAGAGCATTGCCGTCATTGATCACAACAATGTCGACTGTCTGATTGCCGATGGTTTGAGCCGGAAAACTCTGCATCCCGAGTGGTATGCTCTGGTCCGATCTCCGCTTCAGAAGAGACATGCAGCCCTTCTCGCAGATTTTTCCGCTTTCGTCTCCACATAGCGCTTTGCAGCTCATACTTTGCTTCAAAACTCTTGACTCTGTATTCTTGATGCAAAGAGCAAGCGCTTCTGAACCTCCTATCTTTTCATCATCCATTGAACGTCCTCCATTTGGGCCTAATCCACTTATTCTTCTATCGGTTTGATCAGGATATTCCTTTAAGTTATGGAGATTTGCACAATTCAAGCCCCTGGTTCTATCTATTTTTTGACGCCTTAGGTCGATAATCAAATTGTCTAGTGGATGACAAACAACGTCAAATGAAAGGGGATAGTCATGAGAAGATTTATAAGCATTGCAGGCGCTTTGTTCATTCTTTCGGGTTCTCTTATCGCGTTCGCACAATCTAACGGCGCCAAACCTTCTGATGAAAGCTATTGGAAAACAGATAAAGTAGTCTGCCAGAAGACTGTTGAAGGAGTGACGTTTATTTACGGCTTCATTGATGGGCAGTGGCAAGCACTGGAAGAATTTGAGGAGGAAGGTTACGAGCTATTGGACTGTGACACATTTTATGGAATTGATTCGATACCAGTGAGCTAAAATGCGGACCAAATCAGGAATCCTCTCGGTGAGTGCCGGGAGGATGCCGTGCTCCGGATTCCACAGCCGTAGTGCTAAATCAAGCATTTCGAATAGATATTTAGAAAACCTTCGCTTTCGTGAAGTCGAAAAGTTCCACCTTTTTCGCTTTAAGATCAAGTAATTAAAACACCTTCCCGATACGCCAATATTGGCTTGTGTAGGCTGGCTGAATTTTTGCTTTTAGACCGGTGGGCTCATCAGAAGCCAGCACTATAAACACTATTCAAAGGAACCCAGCTCTATGCATATTGACCCGCAAAGTTCGATCGGTTCTTTGGCGAAGAATCATCCCCAAATCATCTCACTTTTTGATCGGTGGGGATTGGATTATTGCTGCGGTGGACGCATGCCACTTGCCAAAGCAGTCGAGACTATCAACATTCCTCTCAACGAAGCACTGGTGATACTTGAACGCGAAGCAAGCCAACCTTGGCATACACCGAACCAGTCTTTGGACTTCGCATCACTAAGCCCAGGCGAGCTTGTCGATTCAATTGAAAATACCCATCATGCCTTTACGAGGCAGTCCCTCAATACGATTGAGCCTCTTGTGGAGAAAGTGCTTCGCGCCCATGGACAGTTTCATACTGAGCTGAATGAAGTTTATCAGCTGTTTCATGAACTCAAGAGAGATCTTGAGCCACACCTGCTAAAAGAAGAACGCGTCTTATTTCCCATGATCCGACATATGGAAAAACTCGAAACCTGGGATAACCTAACGACAGTGCCTGGCCCTGGTTCGACGCAAGGACCCATTACCTGTATGCACATGGAACATGACGAAGTCGGGAGTATATTGAAGAAGCTGTCCAGCCTTACAAACAATTACACAGCCCCAGATCATGTTTGCAACAGCTACAAAAGGCTTTACGCCGAGTTGAAGGATCTTCAGCTGGATCTCCATCAGCATATACATCTTGAAAATAATGTACTGTTTCCACAAATTGAAGAACTGGAACGCAGACTGCGTCAATAACTATTGGCTGTTGAGTATTCTGTTTGGGATAAAAATGCGAGTTGGGTGCCTATGGAAAATTTGAATCGCGCTGAAGAAACATGCAATCCGGTTGAAGTTGGACTTAAGAGTTTTTTTCTGGGGCCTCAAGCCGAAAACTCACCATGGTTGGCCGCATTGATTCAGGAAATTTTGGGGCATTGGTTTCACTGGCGCCAGCATAGTTTCCCAGAAGATGGTGCAGCCATTTCAAACGACGACCGACAAATGGATCTTTTTCAAAGCAACCAAAGAATAGTACACGACAAAGCTTTGGCTCTTTTGAAGCGCTATGAGGCTGAAGTCCCAAAATTTTCGCCTCGCTATATCGGGCACATGTTTTCTGAAATTTCCATGCCTGCTCTGATCGGGCATATTATAAGCCTCCTTCATAATCCAAATATTATTGCGAGTGAAGCGGCACGTGTTGGCGTACAGATAGAAAATGAGGCGATTGACGCACTGCTCCGTATGGTAGGATTCGATCCAGAGTTCGGGTTAGGTCACTTTACGAGTGGTGGGACAGCGGCCAACTATGAAAGCCTATTAAGAGCGCGGGAACGAACGGCTTTGTGGATGGCGCGCGGTCTCTGCCTTGGGGAAAAGAGCTATTTTAAGGCTGCTCACTTGGGTTGGCAGTCGTTCAACTCCGTCGCTATATGCCCCGATGAATCAACGTTCAATTTTGCGAGAGCCAATCCATGGAAACTTGTTGATGATCTGAGAGTCCTCACTGGCAGCTCCTTTCAGGGACCGGTCCTGATGATCCCAAGAAGCAAACACTATTCTTGGATAAAATCTGCACATCTCGTCGGAATTGGGGATGATAGCTGCTGGCAGATTGCTCTTGATGATAAAGGCAAGATGTCGATACCAGCTCTCCGAGCTGCTCTATTGAAAGCCGCGAGTGATGACAGGCCAGTGCTCATGGTGGTTAGCGTAGCCGGTACAACCGAGCTGGGAGAAGTTGATAGTATCGATAGAGTTCAGGAGGTCCTGGATGAATGGAGAGATACAAAGGGAATTCACATTTGGCATCACGTGGATGCTGCTTATGGTGGATTCTTTCGCACCATGGCAGGACCGGAAAATGATGGCGTCGCCCCTGAAGTGTGGCGATCTTTGCAGGCCATGAGTCTGGTTGATTCCATCACGATTGATCCTCACAAGTTGGGCTATGTGCCTTATTCAAGCGGAGCCATCCTGGTGCAGGATCGCCAGGACTATATGATAACTGCGCAAGATGCTCCCTATATACGATATCGATCCCTTCATGATCGAGGAAAATTTACCCTGGAGGGATCCCGATCCGCCGGAGGCGCAACTGCGACCTGGTTGGCCGCGGAAACGATAGGATTTCACGATCGGGGCTATGGATTGATTCTCGCCCGCACAATTCGCATTAGACGCCGATTGGAAGCTGAACTGGAAGCCTCGGGTTTGCCAGTATACATTGCACCAGGAAGTGATACCAATATCCTTTGCTTCCATGCAGCACGTAAGAATGAGCCGCTATCCCTGACGAACAAACGCACAGAAAGCCTGTACAATGCTTTCGCTGGGGATGGAAAGAATGGATTTTTCGTTTCAAAGACGATTCTATTCTGGGCAGATTATGATGCATATTTGGACAGAATGACGAGCAGATGGTCTGCCACGGTAGATGAACAGCGGCTTGTCATGATAAGACTTTGCCTTATGAACCCATTCTTTGATTCGAAAGAAATGAATATTGACTTCTATCGGGCTTGGTTGGACTCACTACGAACGAATCTGGAGTTGGTTGCATTTTAGAATTCTCAAAAACAATGCATTCTTGGTGTATGATTCTGCTGGTCACCAAATCATGATTGCATTTTCCTTTTTTGTGCAGCTTCCCAGCCAAGGTACCCATCACACAAGTGGAATGCATCCGGGTGCCCGTTTTCCCGCAAGAGATTGGCTGCTTGAAGAGACCGACCTCCACCTTTTCCACAAACAGTAATTATGAACCGATCTTGGGCAAGCTCTCTGATATGTTCCTGCAGGACATCGACTGGGATATTGATCGATCCGGGAATGCTTCCTGCCGAAAATTCGCTGCTCGATCGGACGTCCAGAATGAGGGTGGGTTTTCCTTCCAGAACGCTTTTCAGCTCCTCTGCCTTGATGCATGGCCGTTCCGGATTCAGCGAAATTCGTTGAAGAGTCTCTTTCATCCGCCAGGAGACGACCAGGCCTGAAGCCATTGTCAATGCAGCCACTACCCAAACGGCAGCAGCCAACCCAAACATATCTGCAACAATCCCCGCAATGAGGGCGCCGACGGCATAGCCGGAGTCGCGCCACAGACGATATATTCCTACAGAGGACGCTCGCCATGAGGGATGAGCAACATCGCCTATGGCTGCAAGCAGGGTTGGGTACACCATGGCTGTCCCTATACCGAGGAGAAGACTTCCCATGGCAAAGTGGAGAAACTGAGTTCCCAAGGCTGTGATGCCAATGCCAATGGCCTGAATCCACATGCCCCATGCGATCATGGACTTCCTTCCCAGAGAGTCCGAGAGATGACCGGTCCAGAGCTGAAGAATTCCGGAAGTGGCAGGGTAGATCGCAGCCAGCCATCCTATTTGCTGAAGGTTGAGCTGATGAGCAGCGAAAAAAATCGGGAAGAGTCCCCAGGCCATGCCGTCATTCAAGTTATTGACAAAGCCTGCCTGAGTTACTGCGGATAGATTTTTATCAGTGAAGGACGTTTTTATAAAGATGTCCTTCTGTGAGAGCGGGATGGCCAGAGGGCCCGCCTGCGACATTTCCTTTGCAACGTGATGGTTGGTTTCTTTCACAAGGAACACACTCAGCAGGAGCCCAAAAGCCACGTAGACGACACCGAGATAAAATGGTTCAGGCCTCAGGGAATATTCGCTTGCAATGTATCCTGTTGCCAATGCGGAAGCTGCGACAGCTGCATAACCTGCGAATTCGTTCAGGCCCATCGCAAGACCGCGTTTTGCAGGCCCAGCCAAATCTATTTTCATGATAACAGTGATGGACCAGGTTAACCCCTGACTGACTCCAAGGAATAGATTTGCCACCAGGATCCAATTCCAATCGTTTGCCCACATCAGCATGAAGGGTACAGGCGTTGCCACCAGCCATCCGGCGATGAGAATCGCTTTCCTTCCGAATCGATCCGAGAACCGTCCGGCAAAGTAGTTCAGGAGTGCCTTGCTTAACCCAAAGACGACGATAAAAGAAAGTATCGCAGACCTCGCGGCCATACCGAAATCGGCTTCGGCAATTTTCGGAAGAATGCTCCTCTCAAGACCGACCATCGCCCCGACAAACGCGTTCACGATGACGAGCAGTGTAAACTGCCTCCAATTTTCCTTGAGACCCAATTGAATGTTCTCTTTCGAAGGCATAGTTATATCGCCTTTCCCGATTTGAGTGGCAGCCCGGACGCTGCCCAGTCCTGGACACCATCCCTGATATGCCTGGCTTTAAACCCTTGGCTTCGTAATATGTCAGCAGCCTCTTTTGCCCAGACACAGTATGGGCCCCGGCAGTAGGCAATGATCTCCTTGCCTTTAGGCAGTTTCTGAAGCTGCTTTTTGAGCTCGGTAATAGGAATGGAAACAGCATACGGGATGTGCGCAGAATTAAACTCGTCCTCTGGTCTGACATCAAGGATGATGGCGTCCCCTTTGCGTGCTAGTGCCAACAGTTCTTTCTTATCGAGCACACTCAATTCCTTCGAGCCATTCAAAACCTCTTCCGAGAGCTTCTGCATTTCAAGAAGGTGCCTTTCACTGAATCGCCTTATATCAACCCATAGACTCGCAACAGCGTCGTTCGCCAGACGATAATAAACAAACTTGCCGTCTTTCCTGGACGTGACCAGAAGGGATGTCTTTAATTCTTTCAACTGCGCACTTGTGTTCTTGATGCCAAGGCCTGTTTGCTCGGCCAGGACCTCAACCGATTTTTCACCCTGGGCAAGAATATCAATAATTTCAAGCCGAGCCGGGCTGGAAAGCACCTTTGTGACCCTGGTTATTTGCTCGTAACTTTCTTTTTTAATTGACTTTTTCAATCTTACATTCCAATGTTTCTTGGATTAATGGACTGAATACGGTATAGCATATCGGCATTTTTCGGGTCAACCTTGATAGGAAATTCTCATGCGACGCCAGATTTACCTCGATTTCAATGCCAGTACCCCCATTGCTCCTGAAGTTCAAAAGGCAATGCATCCGTATATGGAGGGACTGGTCGGCAACCCTTCCAGTCAGCATTGGGCGGGCCTCCCTTATAAAGAGGCGTTGTCGATCGCACGCCGGCAGGTGGCCGGACTCCTGGGTTGCCTCGAAGATGAGATCGTTTTTACCAGTGGCGGCAGTGAATCAAACAACCTTGCGCTCAAAGGCTTGTTCTTTTCTTCTTCCGGTCGAGGCAGGCACATCGTGACCTCAAAGGTTGAGCATCCATCTGTCATAGGTCCCTGTGAATTTTTAAGAAAGTTTGGCGCAGAGATCAGCTACGTATCAGTGGATTCCAGAGGCAGGGTTGATCCGGAGGACGTGGGAAGAGCCATCACAAGTGAGACAGCACTTGTCTCCATAATGCATGCCAACAACGAGATAGGAACCATTCAACCACTGGAGGAAATCTCAAGAATTGCACGGGAACGCGGAGTGCCATTTCATACTGATGCCGCACAGACAGTGGGCAAAATACCTGTTAATGTGGAAACCTTGGGAGTTGATCTGATGACCATCGCTGGTCATAAATTCTATGCTCCGAAGGGTGTTGGGGCGTTATATGTGAGAAAGGGAATTGCACTTGAACCGCTGATTCATGGGGCCGGCCATGAGCGGGGAATAAGAGCTGGTACTGAAGCGGTGGCCCTATGTGTAGGGCTGGGAAAAGCTTGTGAGCTTGGCAAGGATTTGTCTAATATCAAAAAGATAGTTGACCTGAAAAACCTTCTCAGGCAGCAGCTGCTGAGTGCTTTTGGAGATTCCATTGCTTTCAATGGGCATGAAAGATTCGGCCTTCCAAATACGTTAAGCGTTTCCTTTGTGAACCGAATCGGGGCTGATATCCTAGCGAGGGTTCCTGAGCTCGCTGCTTCTACTGGTTCTGCATGCCATTCGGGAAATCCACAGATGTCTGCAACCTTGCAGGCCATAGGGCTCGATTATAACATTGGGCTCGGTACGATTCGTTTCAGCATGGGGCATACGTCCACTGCTGACGAAATTCAATGCGCCGTTGATCAGCTTTCAAGCGTCCTGTGATACGTCAGATTTATGTTGGGTTTAAGATCTCGGTAGCGCCCGAAAACGGCCGCTTTATAATAAGGTGATTGCTTTTATTGGGTTGGTGTAACTCGGAACTCGTTGGTTGAAAGAATACAGGGGGTGTTGTTCAACCCAGAACAATGAAAAGTTCGCCAGCGGTTATACGGCAGAGTATTCTTATGGATTACACAGGTCATGGGCTGTAAGTCGTAAGAAGCGTCATAGTGAAGCTCTTGCATGGGCAGGTGCTGAGACTCTCAGCACTTGAGAGAGCAACTTGATGATGCGCAGACGTTAAAAATCCGGGCAGAGGGAAGGACAAAGATTAGTTTGCAAAGCTTCGGCAGAGCAACGCCAGTCCGAAGGATTGCGCGTAATAAAGTGATGATATCTGGATAACTTACTTTGCGTCCGACGTACATGTTGATCCCTACAAGCTTGGCCCAGGCATGCTTCCTATGACTTTTAAGGTTACTGTATCATGCACTGAAAGTTAGTCAGATGCAAAGATCAGCAGAACTTCTCAGCGTAAGATTCGATGATGAAATTTCGAAGCAAAGTGAACACCTTCGCAGCCCTTGCCAATAGCTTTCCCCACATTACTATATTATTGTGAATACCGTGCGTCTTGCCAAGACGTGAGGAATGAAACGTGTTTTTGAAAGTCAAGAATAGGGAGGTCCCCGAAGGGTCAAAGCATTGGGCCTTGTAAGCCCTCAGCCTTGGAAGCATACTCAGATCTGTGGTGGTTCCGATTATGCCCAATCCAGCCTTCCAGCACAAGTACCAAAAACTTAT
>JACCDR011868721.1_pt1 | contig 13980 bp, 30 predicted proteins | sample 7446431 | NCBI WGS metagenome assembly JACCDR01 (sample SAMN15323443, study PRJNA562643) | freshwater metagenome | isolation source: river surface water | place: USA:Blue River Watershed | collected 2017-08-17 | reverse complement strand
GTCGATGTCCAGCCCGGTTTCCTCGCGGAACTCGCGCTGCATGGCTTGGAACGGAGACTCGAGGTCGTTGACCTTGCCACCGATGCCGTTCAGGCGCCCTTTCTGCCAGTGCGGGTGCGTTTTCTCAATGAGCGCAACCTCACCTTCATTGGTGAATGCGAAGCCCAGGACGTAGTCTACCTTAAACGCCATCATCCCTCCAAGTGCTCAAGCGCCGCAGGGTACAAGCCCTCCGTCTACCGTTTCGGCGTGCTAGCATCGAGAAACAAGAAAAATCGATGCATTGACCATTGCCCTGATGTCTTGTTGACACAGCGCTGAGCAACCCGAGCATGGTAGCACGCTACCGCGCCCGGGCCAGTTCCAACTACTTGCCTACGCTTCGCTCGAACGCGCGTTTGAGCTCTTCTTTGCTGGCGCAGTCCGGGCAGCCCGTGCTGTGGGTAACCACACTGCGAGCCTCGGCATCCAGACGTGCAGCAACCTTGGCGCAGTCCGGTTTCTTGACCTTCCCGAACGCTTCACGGTTTGCGTAGATCAGCAGCTCGCAGCCGGTTTCGTACTCACCGATCGCGAAGAACTGCACTGCGGAGCGTAGAGCGTAACAGCGCTTGCTCGTGAACACTGCACTGATTGCACCGGTACCACCCGTTCCACCGCCACCAGCGCTAGCTCCGGCACCGCACTCGCTGACGAGCAGCATGGGCAGCAGCGTCGGAGGTACCTGCCGTGGGATGAACGTGTCGTCGTCGGAGTGGAACTGCACCGCGTTGTCCGACGAGCTAGCAGCTTCCGACACCGAACCAGACTTCGCACCGGAGGTAGAGTTGGACGTGGCGTTGGACTTGCTTCCGGAGGCCGACACCGACTTGCTACCGGATGTCGCCACCGCGTTCAGGTCCGTAATGACCGCAGTGTCCGGAGGCGAGGCCGGTGTCGGCTTTGGTTTGGTGGCCCAGGCAGACGTACAGAGCATGAGCAGAGTGCAGGCAATCAAGCCTGGCGCGAAGAGCAATCGAGATTTCATGGAGTTCTCCCTTGGTTAAGAATTCATCTGCGGCGCAAACTGTAGATGCAGGCGCCTTCCTTGTCGAACAGCCAGCGTTGCGATACCACTGCGGTATAGACCTCGCTGAAGCTGTCCCGGTTGTTCGGTGCGCCAAGGGCGAAGGGCTTGCCTTCGCGGTTGTAGATGACGCACATGCCGGAAGCTTCCGCTTCACGTACGAACGCCTGCTCCCGTGGCGTGAGCTTGCGCGACGGGTTCACCACGATGTCGGAGCGTAAGCCCTCGACAATGAGCTGCTCGCGAGTTTTGACCATGCCGCGCGGTTCACCGTGCGCCGGGCACATGCGATCGGTAGCTGCGCGCTCGAGCCCTGTGCCTTCCCGGTTGAACTTGGTCGGGCAAGTGCACTGCGTGATGCTGTTCACGCTTCCCCCTTCGCGGCCTTGAGGGCGGCGTCGGCAGCAACGAGCGAACGCCAGTGAGTCGCGAATACGGGTTCCTCGCTGCTGTTGGTGCTGAGGTAGAAGCCCTCTTCACCTTCTACGTGCCACCAATGCGCGACCGCCATCCAAGGAATGCGAACACCTGCGAACAATCCGAAGCCGGTTTGATCTGGGCGCAGATCAGCGACCAAGATGTGAGAACCGTCGCGCGGCGCCGTGCTAATCGGGCGCCACTCCAACGCCGCGACCAGCGCGGAGTGGGAGTTGCAGGCCGAGATGAACCGGCGGAACGCTTCTTCGTGCGCCTCGTCTGGATTCCAGTGCTCGGCCAGCACGCGGCCGGCTGTGTCCTTGATCTGGATGATGCCGTCGTAATCGCCGGTGTCGGCAATCGGTGAGTTGAACTCGTGAAAGACGAGCGGCAGCGTCGGCGCGGGCTTGGCTTCGGTGCTCACACATCGTCCTCGTCGCCGTCCCAGTTGCCCGGGTCGTCAATGGTCTTGATTTCGTTGTTAGCGACGTAGTCGTTCCAGTCGTCCATGTCGATTTCCTCGACGGTGCCGTCGAAGTGCTGGACCTCGATGCTTTCGTCGTCGGTAGCAATCACTTCGAAGGTATCCGGCTTGTGGGACATGCTCGTCCGCACCTCGTACCACTGTCCAACGTTCGGCTTCACTCTGCGCACTCCTCACAGGTTAATTCTGCGTCATCCTCGGTGCTAACTAGTTCGTCGGTGCCGCACCACCAGTTGCAAGCTTCGCACTGAAACACGAGCCCGTCCAGCTCTGTCAGAAATTCTTTGTTCTTCTGTTCGTCCTTTGTTAGGACGTCGTCTAGATTCTGGAGCGCTTGACCGCGCAACGCTTCCGCGCACTCATGGACGCGTGCGTGTTGGTCCTTGGTCAGAGCCATAGCACGTCGCACTCCGAATAACCACGCTCTTGGCCGCCTGCGGTCAGCACGTACACGGTGTCGCGCAGGATGCCGAGCAGCATGACGCGGAAGAACACGTCGCGCTGGCGGTCCCAGACGTAGAGGTAGGTGTTCACTATTCCACCTTGTCGTACATGCGCACGAAGTCGCCCATTTTCTTGGACATCGTGACGCCGGTGTAAACGTTCTTGTACTGGACGTAGTCCTTCTTGATCCGCAGAATGCGTGCGTCGAGCATTCCGTCGCGGAACGGGTCTTCTGCTTCCATGGACCAGAGCTCACCCACCTGCGGAGAAGGCCAGAGCAATTGCTGGTTGCGATACAGGTAGAAGCCTCCGATAACCATGCCGATAATGAACAGCACAATCGGGAGCAAGCAGCCCGGAATATCGTCCTCTTCATTGCTCATGGCTTCTCGTCCGGTCGCTGCGGCCAGTACTGCGGGTCCTGCTCGTTCGGAAGGTCCGGCGCGCGCTGCTCCGGGTCGCGGTAGTCGAGAGGTACCAGGCCTAGCTTCCAGCACCCTTCCGCCTCCGACGCCTGCACGTAGCCCTCGACGTAGAAGTGCCATTTGCTGTCGTCGACCGGATCTTGGTACTGGTAAAGAGGGCTGTTCTGCGGGTTGCGCGGCTTGATCTTGCCGACGCAAGCGGAGTCCGCATGGACAAAGCCCAGCGGTTGCACGGGCTCCGGTTTGCGCTTGTCCTCGCAACCGGTGCACAGCAGCGCGGTAATCAGGATTGCAGTTCTCATTTCACCGCCTGCCATCCGAAGTACACGAACACCCCGAGGGCGATCGGTAGGAGTACCCAGCACACCGGCAGCAAGACAACTTCGAGCTTCGAGCGCCGGAACGTAGAGGTCTGATATGAGGTAGTGTTCATGGGTACCAAGCTAACAGGTCGGATAGCTGGGGTCAACTCATATTTCGCAGACCCGCGACGACCTCGGACAGCAAACGGATGCGCTCGGTTTGCTTGTCCATATTCGACAGGATGGTAGCGGTACCATTCGGCTCGATGACCAGCGTGACGAACGGACGGTTCACCCCATTACGGTGCTCCTTGACAACGCGGTTCAGGTCGCGTGCGAACGCGCCCTTCTGCAGGCTCTCACCCGGGACAATGATTCTACCCATCTTTCTTCACCTCGTAGAAGGCACCTTCCCATGAGCGGGAGTCGTGTACCCATATAATCTGTTTTGTGGGTTCGCTTCTAACTACTGCTTCGCCCACAATGTGCCGCACTTGCCCAGCGACGCTCTTACCGCACCCTCCGCACATCAAGACGAAGTTGCCATAGCGCTTGTACAGGCGGTCCATGAGGTTGCCGACGCGGATATCGAACTTGAGGAAGACGCAGGAGCATTCCCACACCTCCTTGACGCCGACCGCTTGCTCGGTTACGGGCTTAGGCCTGCCGTCGTGCACGACGCACTCCGGTCTTCTTGACGAGCAGCTTGTTCTTGGGCCTACCGTGGACGCCGTCCGGAGTATACACCAATCGGCACCCGTTGCGCTCGATGCGGATAGCACCAATGGCCCAGCCATGAGCCATCATGTTGGCAAGCTCTTGCCGTTGTTTGTCCGTGAACAGAGATAGCAGGTCGTTCCAGGCCTCGTAGGCGCCTTGAGCCTTGACAGCTGATTCGTTCATGGCGCGTTGCTCTTGCTCCAGCGTCCAACAGCTATGCCCAACACGAACCAGAAGCTCGCGTGGATAGCGATGACGAACTGATAGATCAAAGTAGTTTTGTCAAACAGGCTCATAGGCTACCAACGGTACTCCAGCACACCATCGCTGGCCACCGTAAATTGGTCCTTGGGCCAGCGAATTATCCGCCCCTCATCCATCCGGATTTCGAAGTGTGGCCGTGGCTCAAGTCCAGCTTGCAGTTCTCTAACTACAGTGCCGTGCTCAACGCGCCCGGTGTAAAACCCGATCCACCGCACGCGCTGTGGTGCGCGTTTGCGCTCCTCACCGACATGGCACCCGAGCAGCACCTGAAGCACCACGAGCCCCAGGCTCAGCCACAGGGGTAGAGCAGGTGCCCACAGTTGCAGTTCATCGAAACGAACGGACGTCCAGATACCAAGCGGAACCCAGAGCGGGATCGCGGTGACGATAATCAGGATACCGATTGCCTTGCGCATAAGTCCTCCACATTATGGAAGGCAACTCTTGCAATACCGGGGATGCGATGCCCCGTTCAACATATCGCACATGCGTCAAGAGTTGCCATCCATAACGTAGCACTTAGAAGCGCCCGCCGCAAGTAGATCGACAACGTTGGGGAGATGAACCAACGTCCGCTTCAAGCAACAGGCGCTTCTAGGTGCCACCTGCCCTGGACACCAGTTCCCGAGCAGGTAACACAATCGACAAGACCTTGCAAGGTCGATTGCTTCTTAACCGGAATGGTACTTCTTTTCGGGCTTTCGCCGTCTGAGCCTGCACGCCATTCACGTCCAGCAAAGTTACAACCGCCCTTATGCCGAAGCTCGGTACGGAGGCAGATGCAAGGCTAACATCATTTTCTCGTTTGGACGAGCGATTGTCGGACCTGCATCCCGGTAGCTGATTAACCGCGCTACCCGGCGTATGTAGTACAGCACACCTCTACGTTGATTGCAACTCCTTCGGAGCGTACTCCGGATGCTTGCGCAGAAACGCCTCCACCCGTTGCTTCGCGTCAGCAAGTGTGGTAGAGGGTTCTTTGAGTACCATCACCTTCCAGGAATTGCCAGCGTCCGGATGCTGGTGGTGCGCAAAGCGGATGTAGATCGGTTGATGCGGGAGTTCCCCGCGTGCACGACCTCCGCAGTACGCGCTCTCACAGCTGAGCCACGCGGCCGGTGGACCGTCCTTGCCGTACGTGAGGGTAGGCCACCCACGAGGTTGGAACGAGCGGTAGTAACCCGTAGGCGCTTCGGCAACCTTCCAGACAAGCTTAGCGCGCATCAGTAGATCACTCCGAAGTCCATTGGGTCAATCGCGTCGTCGCTGTGCACGAACTCGATGTAGCTCCGGAGCTCCTGGGCATAGGTGTTGCTCGGGTCCATGTAGAACTCGCGGTCGCCGCAGATGCTGAGCTTGCACAGCTCGTCCGGACGTGCGTCGAGACGAGCGAAGAGCATCATGCGTGCGCGCAGGCGGATGTTCATTCCCAATCCCTCTCTTCCGGATGCGGCTGTGCAGGGCCGACGTAATGCGGGTTGCGCACCCAGACGTCGAAGGCACCGAGAATCCAGGCACGCTCCGGGCACGCGTCGCCGGTGTTGCGCGCGAACTCGCGCATTGCTTCCATCTCCGTGGCAACCATGTTAACGCACCTCGTAGCTGACGAACGCGACGATACCGCGACCCGGCTGCGTGTACACACCAGAGCGGCGGTACAGCTTAACAGCCTTACCAGCGGCCCGGGCAGCCTTGAGAACCTTGATCGCTTCGCTCTTGGTCATTTGCATCTCCTTACGTAGTGAAGACAGCATAGCACACATCCAAACGTTGTCTAGACTTTTCACATTCGAGAATCTTAACGATGCCTGGATTTAAATGAAGTTTTGCTTAACTGGATTTTCGGTCCGTTTGGACCATTGTAGCATCTAGTTGAACCGTTGCGCAAGCAGTATTTCGCTCTCGCGAAGCATCAAGGCGATAGCATCACGCTATCGCCCCGATTTGCTTAGCCCTCCTGTAGCTCGTCGTCAATCTCCCGCGCGAGGTTGAACGCAGCGGTAAGCGCGTTGGAGCGCTTGGTAAACGGGATGCTGTCCCGGCCGTCCGGAAGGCTACCCCCGTCGACGAACACCTCGTACACCTTGCGCTCCTCGGTGATAACGGTTTCGGTAACCACAACCGAACCCGCGCCACCGTCGACCGCTTCGCCCACCTGAATCTTCAAGATTACGTTGCTCATTTCCATCTCCTCGTTGGTTACTTGGTGCAGGGACAGCGCTTCCAGAACGCGCGCTCGCCACCCTTGTCCTGTTCGTCCTGATTCGCGTGCGCGTGAGCAGCTTCCACGGTGCTGAACAGCTCATCGATCCGGAAGATGCCCTTATCTTCGTTGGTCTGCGCGGCGCTGCAACCAGCGGCGTGGCAGGAGTACTTGGCGGTCCGGGCGCTGAATGTGAGTGCGTACTTCATGGGTAGGACTTTAGATCATTGGACGCATGCTGTCTACTGTTCCTTTAGACAGTACGACCAAGCGGCGCCTGCACAAACGAGTAGAATAACACATTTTTAGAACGTTGGTCAAGGCCGATTTGCGAAATATCCTGCTTGACCACATGCATTATCCGTGCATTCCGAGCGTCCAAACGGAGGAAACCCTTTGGAACCAGTTACTTACAGCTTACTTTATAAATTATACACATTATATTGCATAGCTAGTATGTATACATCTAGTAGGTCCACTGGAACTGTCCGGCGGTACATGTACCCTGTGCTTAGCATTGTATAAAGCTATAATTTTATAATGCAGTCTCTTCGTCTAACTACCTGCAAACTTGTATAACGCTACAAAACCGGGTACCCTCCCTAACTACTTTTTATTTTCTCCACTACCAAGGTAGTTAGCCCAATGGTCGCAATCGCATACCCTCTCTGCACAAACTGCAACACCCCTCTCCGCCCGGGCCACCAGTGTCCTCCAGCCAAACCGTTTGACTTGGGCTCAGCACCACCTGAGCTTCCGGACGGCGACTTCAGTGCTCCTGACTGGGCTTCAATGCCGCCGACAGAAGTCAGAGCTCCTGCCAAACCTGTTGACCCCGCGTTTAACGTGCCGGTTGCAGTTGACAGCAACGTTGAGCGCACTGACTGGTACAATGAGGCAGCTGAGGTTAGTCAAGACGTTTTTGACAGCCTTCAACCACCCTCAGTTCCTGTCAACGCACTTGGCAACAGTCAAGACGCATTCCTCGAAGCGCTTGCCGAATGGCAGCTCGAGTGCCAGAAGCGCAACGCTTGGATCGAGCGCTTGGGCGCGGAGTGGAAACGTCGTGTCGCGCAGTACCGCGAAGCGCGCAAGCAATGGGAAGCCTACGTCGCAGTAGCTCGCCTAGAGTTCCAGGGCGCGAAGGCTACCGCAGTGCCTGCACGTCCTAGGAAGCGTTAGCTTTACCGCAGACGTAGCAGCGCACCTTGCGGTCTTCCGGTTCACCTAGCTCAGCTGCTAATGCGTTCACCGCAGCACGCACGCGTACCGCTGTCTCGTTGGAATACACGTCCCAAGGGTCGCGCTTAACGTGCCCGCAGCACAGCTCAACGTATACGTGGTAGACGTGCGGCTGGCGCAGTACGGGCTCCCGCATGTAGGACACCGGATACGCGAAGTATTGGCGCACCACCTTGCGCATCTTGTATGGCGACCTCATGCGAGCACAATCCCGAGCTTGCGGGCCTGCACCTTCAGTGTGGTTAATGAGCGTCCTGTGCTGCGAACCCACTGCGCCGCGCGGCCCCAAGGCACTACGTTGCAGTCCTCATTGTCCTTGAGCCACTGCTTAACGCTAATGGCGTGGCGCGGCACAGGGACGTGCTTCTCCGTGTAAACCGGTGCACCGTCCTCAGCGACAGCGGTTATAACCGGTTCTCCGGCGCGGGTCACCCGGTACACCTCGGTAACCTTATGGGTCTTGCCGCGCGTATAGTCATGCACCACACCGTCGACCACAGCGAGCGCATGGCTGCGCGTCATGACAAGGTAGAACCCGTCTTTAAGCTTGGGTTCGATGCTGCGCACGGTGCAGCGCTCGTTGTAAATGAAATGCTTGATTTCGGTGAGCGTGAACCCGAGCTCGCGGGCTGCTGCGAAGGTCGTGCGGTTCCACGTACCGCAACGTGCCTTGCGCCCATGCTTCGCCAGCATGGCATGCACAGTTGCGTAATCTACTTGCGTCGTAATAGCAAGAGCTTTGACCACACAATCGCTCTTCTCGTTGAACCCTTTGCGTGCCTCGTTGCACGTCTCCAGCGTTGTGCCCAGGGCGCGCATTAGAAGCTCACCTGCATCTGGGCAGCGACAACGCGCACGTTGGAGCGGTCTTTGCCGTCCTGCGCGCTGAGCTCCTCAGCGCACTTGATCAGGTTCTGCGCAGCGTGCGCGCGGAACGCCTGCTCGTCGAAGTTCTTGCGGTAGCGCTTCGCGAGGACGTGCATGAATTCGCAGAGTTCGTCGTGTTTGCTCATGTGCATCTCCTTAAACAGTGAAGCAACTATAGATCACCGCTAATCAGGATGCAAGGGGTCGTTCGATCGGAAATCTTAACCGAACGACCCGTTTGCTGAAGTTCTGCTTAACCCTCCTTGAACTTGTAACCAAGCGCTTTGGACTGGATCTTGAGGGTCGTTTCCGTGCGACCGCTTTCCGTAACCCAGAACAGGACCTGTTCGTAGGTCATAATGTTACCCGTCTGCATGGAAATCTGAAGAAACTTCTTGACACTGACCGCGTTGCGCTTGCCCTTCTTGCCAGCGTTCGTGTTGCGGTTAACCTTGCGCAGCAAGGGACCCCACTCACCACCGCACGCCATGCAGGCGAATTCGTTGGTATCGTTCTTGTAACCTTCGCTGGGCTCGTGCACCGACACACCGTTGCTGAGGTGGATGCCGCAGTGCGGGCAGTAACCGTCTTCCTGACCTTCGGCGAGGACACCGCGCCACTTGATCTGGGTGAGGTCCATGCCCTGGGCGATCTGCTTGATTTCTTCGCGGGTCTTGAGTTCCATGTGCATCTCCTTACGTAGTGAAGACATGATCAACTAACCCAGTTTTAGAGGCAAGAACTATAATCTGAGGTAGATCAATCACTTACAAGTGCTCATTTTAACTGATTGCTTGCAATACGTGTAGGTGTCCGCTTATAGTGCGCGCTCACGAGGTACAGGGTAGGTAATCATGGCTACTGCGGTCACTTTATCCGCGCAACAGCTATTCGACGCGATGTACATCTCCGCTGCGGAGATACAGCAACGCTTGAAGGTAGCTAGATGCGCGCTGTCGTTCGCACACCAGCGTGGCACGTTGCCTGAACCTATCCTCGTCGGCACGAATACGCATGTGTGGGACCGCGTGCAAGCGGAACCGTACCTCATGGCCTGGGAGCTGAAGCTACAGGCGAAGCGGAGAAAGGCGGAATGACGCAGACGGCTATGTGGAGCCGTTTGCCAGCTGAGCTTCGTGAACGACCGCAATGGGTAATTGCGGGCGCAGACAAGACTCCGCTGTCGATCGACGCTGAAGGCAAGCTCTTTGGAGCTAGCAGCGTAGATGCGAACCAGTGGCTCACATTCGAAATAGCTAGTCGTCTAGCTACTGAACGCGGGTTGGGCATCGGCTATATGCTGAGCGCCAGCGACCCGTACACCTGCATAGACTTCGACGTCAAGGACGTTACCAACGAACCCGACCCCGCGAAGTGGACACACCCGGATGCCTACCACTGGTTCTGGGAGGTTGCGAAGAACTGGGACTCGTACGCCGAGGTCAGTCGCAACGGCAAAGGTCTGCACGTATGGGTCCGAGCAAACATCGGTCCGGGTCGCAGGCGCTTCCCTGTGGAGGTGTACTCACAAGAGCGCTACATTATCTGCACGGGTAATGTGGTCATTGACCGGCCCATCATGGACCGGCAGGAGTGGATAACGGAGTTCGTAGACCGCTACCTGTCTGGCGACACCAACCAAAAGATTGAGCTCACAGAGCTACCCGAAACCATTACAGATGAAGCTGTGTGGCGCATGGGAGCGACAGCGGACAACGCGACCAACTTCATTGAGCTGTGCGAAGGCAAGTGGGAAGGCAAGTACCCATCGCAATCCGAAGCCGATCTTGCGCTGATGTCGATGTTCACCTTCTACACCAAGTCAAACGCACAGTGTCGCAGATTATTTCGGCAGACGCAACTAGGGCAACGCGAAAAAGCCCAAAAGAATGACCGTTATCTTAACTTGACATTAATCACGATTCGTAGTCGTGAAGCCAAGGAAAGTTCCATACAGCACAGCGGAGTTGTACTGCGCGGGGAGTTCGCACGCAGCCTACGCGCGCAGGAAACCCCGCACCTGCATGTACCAGAGCTTGCCACGGGAACCCCGCAGCCAGCGCCGCCTGCGGTTATAAGCGCACTTGCAGCACCACAGTCCCACGACAGCGCGCTCGCAGGTAAGGACGGTATGCCGTGGCCTCCGGGCTTTGTGGGAGTGCTTGCGCAGTTCATCTACGACAGCGCACCACGTCCAGTTAAGGAGGTAGCTATTGTCGCTGCCCTGGGCTTGGTCGCAGGTATTACCGCCAAAGCTTGGTTCATCCCAAACAGCGGCCTGAACATTTACATGATTTTGGTTGCGCAATCCGCTATCGGTAAGGAGGCAATGCATAGCGGCGTATCCGCGCTTGTAACCGCCGCTAGCGTGCGCAGCCCGACGATCCGGCAGTTCGTGGACTTCTCCGACTTCGCTAGCGGACCCGCGCTAATCAAAGCGTGCGCCGCGAATACGTGCTTCGTAAACGTCTGCGGTGAATGGGGACACAAACTAAAGCGCATTGCAAAAGACGACGGTCGCGATACAGCGATGGCAACACTGCGCATGACCATGACCAACCTCTACCAGAAGAGCGGTCCACAGAGCATCGTAGGCGGTATTAGCTACTCGAACAAGGATGCCAACATCCAATCGGTGTCCGGTGTCGCGTACAGCATGATCGGGGAAACCACCCCCAAGACCTTTTACAGCGCGCTGACCGAGTCCATGATGGAGGACGGGTTCCTGTCCCGGTTCATCGTGCTGGAGTACGACGGACCGCGCCCCGCGCTCAACAAGGACCAGCGCCGCGAACCTCCGCTTGTGGTTAGCGACTACCTCGGACAGATGGCACAGGTTGCGCAAGGTGCTCTAGCTAGCGGGCGACTAACGTCGGTTGACGTTAGTCAGGACGCAGCTAAGCTCATCTACGACTTCGAACAAGAATGCGACGCGCAAATCAACAGCAGCAAGGAAGAGAGCTGGCGGCAAATGTGGAACCGCGCCTCGTTGAAGGTTATGCGCATCTCCGGGCTGCTCGCTGTTGGGGACAACTACATCACACCGGTAATAACCACACAGCATGTGGAATGGGCGCTCACACTTATTCGTCGCGACATCGCGGTCATGCAGCGCAAGCTCGACTCCGGCGAAATCGGTCTGGACGACAGCAGCCGCGAAAGCAAGGTGGTATCGCTTATCAAGGACTTCTTCCGTTACGCTGTGCCTGAGGGCTACGGTGTGCCGGAGGCGATGCGTACCAATGCGATCATCCCGCACAAGTACCTGCAAATGAAAACGCAGAAGGTGAATTCCTTCGTTATCCACCGTGGCGGCAGCACCGAGGCGCTGAAGCAAGTCATGCGCAGCCTGTGTGAGAACGGGTACCTTTACGAAATGGACAAGAAGAAGATGGTTGACCATTACAAGTTCCACGGCAAGTGCTACGGGGTGTTGGGCTTACCTGATTACGACGCAACGCGGAAGTCGGCGTGATGCCTATTGCTATCAGCGTTGAGCGTTCGCTACAGTAGCTTCACCAGTTACAGGAGACAGAGATGGCGCAGTTCCACATCCAATTACCGCCTGAGTACATGCAGAAACTTGGGCGCGATATGGCGGACGTCCGCGACGCGCAGGACAACACTCGGGTAGAGCTTCCGCTGTATCCGGAGTTCGTACACCACCTGATGAAAAACATGCCGACGCCGGTCGAAGAGCTGCACCACGCAGCCACGGGCATGGCAGGTGAAGCGGGTGAGGTGCTCGACCTGTCGAAAAAGGTGTGGGTATACGGTCGCGAGCTGGATGCGGAAAAGTTCATCGAAGAGCTCGGCGACGTGCGGTTCTACTACCAAGCGATGCTCAACTTCTTCGGCGTCACCGACGAAATGGTGCAGGCGCAGAACGTCATCAAGCTGCGCAAGCGCTACGCGTCCGGGCACTTCACCAACGAGCAGGCGAACGCGCGTGCGGACAAACCCGCGCTCGGCGAGAAGCGCGACAAGGCTGCGCCGGCACCGGAGCGGCGGTACATGGGGCAGCGTCACGAGCAGCGCGAGTCCGCTGTGGTTGGTCGCTGGTTTGCTAGTCGGGTTGAGCGCCCCGACGCCTCTAACCTCTGGAACGCTGTGCGTCGCATTGGCGACAAGTTCGAAGAGTACGAAGGTACTCCATCGCATGACGAGCAAACGATCGTGCACCTGTGCATTCAGTTGAACGAGCGGAGCGCGAACAATGTCTGAACTCCCTGACAACGCAGCAACCGACGCGGACCTCGAGCGCTGGTATGTCATGCAGGAACAGCTCAAAAAGCTGAAGGACGAGGAGGTCGCGCTCCGTCGCAAAATCTTCAAGACGTTCTTCCCGACGCCGACCGAGGGTACGAATTCCCACAGCCTGCCGGACAGCTACCTGCTCAAAGCGGACTACAAGATTGACCGCAAGGTCGACGAGCCCGCGCTGAACACCAACACTCCCGCGCTGCGCGAACTCGGTGTCGACCCGGACAAGCTGGTGCGGTGGAAGCCCGAGCTGGCGGTCAAGGAGTATCGCAAGCTCCAAGGCGACGACACCGAAGCAGGTAAGAAGCGTCTGCACCTCTTCGACCAGTGCATCATCATCAAGCCGTCGGAAACTCCGTCGCTCGAAATCGTGCTGCCTGCGAGTGCGAAGAAATGAACGACGCACAGCGTATCAAACCTCCGCAGATGAAGCTCGCAATTCCGACTACCTGTGAAGGAGGACATCGGTACTACCGCGAGTCCGGAGCGACGTCTGACTGTCCGTACTGTCTGCAAACCGCTGTCGTGGACCTGCAAAGGCGCATCAGCAAAATGAAGTCGCTCGCGAACTACATCATCGGAGAGTAAGTGTTCGTCACCATCATAGCAGATGCATCTTACGACGCGCAGCACCTTGTCGGTGGCTACGGGTACTGGATTGCGTGCGAGCGTGGTAAGCGCCCAGGCGGTGGGCCGCTGAAGGGTAACGTGCTGAGCTCTAACCACGCTGAGATGATGGCGATCTGCAACGCGTTGCACGACGGTGTGAAACACGGGCTTATCCAAGCTGGTGACGAGGTGCTAATCCAAACGGATTGTTTGGGCGCGATCGACGCGCTGCGCAAGTCGGTTATGCCTCCGGAGGGCAGGCACGCCAACAAGACCATCTACCACGTCTACAACGGCATGCTAATCCAGCATCGGCTTACCGTGCGCTTCAAGCACGTCAAAGGACATACCAGCCGCCCGGAGCCACGTTACGCTGCGAACCGCATGTGCGACAAGCGCGCCAAAGAAGGTATGCGTGCGGAGCGGTCACGGAGGGTTAATCATGGCTAGAGGTTACCCGCCCGCTGATCAACGTTACTACCTCAAAAACCGCGAGGCGATCATCTTACAGACGAAACTGCGGCACTCCGGACAGCGCTTGCCTCTAGCAGAATGTCGGCGTATGCTTCAGGCACAGTCCACAAAGAAGGTGCCCAATGAACGCTGAACAAGATCGCATTCTGAACAAGGTCCGCAAGCTCATGCGCCTGGCGGACAACGAAGGTGCTACCGAG
>JACCDR010627558.1_pt1 | contig 13986 bp, 15 predicted proteins | sample 7446431 | NCBI WGS metagenome assembly JACCDR01 (sample SAMN15323443, study PRJNA562643) | freshwater metagenome | isolation source: river surface water | place: USA:Blue River Watershed | collected 2017-08-17 | reverse complement strand
CGCCACCACGATCTTCAGACTGGCGTGCTCGGTTGTCGTCGTCTGCTTTGTCTCTGGCGTCCATACGTGCCTTCAGCGTGGCAATATCAGAGCCCATAGAGCCCATAGCACGTATCATTTCAAGGTGTCTAGCCTCGGCGGTGTCAGCCTTGGTTTCGAGGCGCTGGAGAGTGTTTAGTACAAGTGTGGTTTTGTCTTCAGGCATGGTGACAGTAGAGTTCATCGTGGCGTAGAAAAGGCCGCATGATGCTAGTCCATGCGGCCTTAAGGGGGTTGGTCGTCGTCAGAAGGGGGTTGGTCGTCGTTAGTCGGTCGTCGAAGAAGAAAGCGCTGCGACGATCTCGTCGGCCAGCTTCTCACTGATGCCCTTGATGGCAACGAGCCTCTCGCGAGCATCAGCGGGCAGTCCAGACGCAGAAACTACTCCTGCCGTCAACAGCTCCGCATTGCGTGCCGTGAGATCGGCGAGGGCGGTACGAAGCTCTGACTCGGACGCCCGAAGCGCTGCCACTTCGGTTTCCCAGTTAGCTCGCTCCGCCATGAAACTTGCCGCGCGTGGCTTGATCTCGTCAGGGTGCGCCCCTTCCGGTAGCTCTCCGATAAGCTGCTGAAGCTCGAAGACGCGTTTGCGGTCATCTCCAAACTCAGCGAGTAGTTCGTCGACCGTGAAGAACGCACCGGCAGTGCCTTCGATAAGTGGCTCATCGTCTCCGATCTCACGCATTGGCCCAACAAGGATGTCGCGCCATTTTCCGGTAGGCTGGTCGGACTCATATTCGGACTGGTGATAGAGCTTGAAGTCACCGGGGAGGCACCAGAGGGGGCCGGACTGGCTGCCCTCGATAAGGGCGGGGAGCAAGCCATCAGTCCGAAGCACAGCAGAGCCGGGATCAAGCCGAAAAGTCGATGTTTCATGTTGAGAGTTTTCCTTTGTGGGAGTGATTGCGCCGGGATCGAGCTGGAGGTAGGCCTCTAGCTCTTCCAGCGTGTGGACGACCAGGGTGGCGCTTCCCTGCTCAAACCGAATGGCAGACCCGCTGGAGAGCGCCTCTTTCCAGCGGGCAAGGTCAGAGTCCGCAAACTCAGGTTTCTGGTTCATGCTAGACCCCCGCGTCGATCACCCAGAGGAGCTGGTCATCCGGGATCGGGAGGGCGTTGAGCTGACCGTCGAGCTTGAGGTCTTTGCCCTCGTTTTGCACCACGGGGAAGATGCTTACGTCGCGCACGTCGATCTTCGCTTGGGGCAGGTTAAGCGCAAGGTCCATTGCTCGCAGAACAGGAGCATGGTAGACCGAGCCGACTTGTCCGCCCGCCGGGATCGCAGCGACCTTCTGAGCTGTCCAGAGCTTGGTCTTGGTCGTAGCGCTACCCTGCCCCGTGTACTGATCAACCGTTCCCTCGACAATGTCGAAGTAGAAGCTGCCGCCGATCATGTCCTCCACGGCGCGCATCAGCTCATTGGTGCCAATCTGAGCCACCTGGTTGGCAATGCGGAAGATCGCCGCCGGAGCATCGGCTTGGATCTCGTTGAACGTCGCGCGGCGAAGGCGCACGCCCTCGATGGCACCGATGGTGTCTTGTCCATCCTTGAGCCAGTTCACCAGGGCGGTGAAGGCATTGACCCCTGAGTTGTTCCAGGCGGTGCCTGCGGTCGTGTAGCGCCCTGCGTCCACCGGGATGGTGTAGGTAGTCGCCGTGCCTGTGTCCGGGTCGCGCACCACGATGGTGCCATCACACCAGGACTTGTTTGCGTCCACTTCAAGGCGGTAGTAGGCTGCCATCGCCAGCAGCTCCACGCGGCTCTCCACGTCTACCCCGAGCGCCTTGCGAGCCATCTCCGCATTGCCCCCATTGGTTTCAAGGAGGCGCTGCATCTCGTACTCACCGAGCGTGTGGTTGGGCGCGATGGGGATCATCTCCATATCGCGGATGTTGCTGGTCTTGGGGCTGATGGGCCGACCATTGCCGCTCCACTCACGACGATCCGCCACAGGCCGCCAGATGGGCTTGACGATGTCGCGAATCTTGACGCTTGCCACGTCCTGGCGCTGGTAGAAGCGCGGGTAGGTGAGCTGACCGGTATCGAAGACCGGCACGGCCTGGGCGCGAACGATCAAGTTCGCGGGTGCCAGGGCTTGGTACTGAGTAATCCAACTGTACATAACGTGTTATCCTTCTCCGTCCTTAACGGAGGTTCAAACCTCCGCTTTAGCGGACGACGATGTTGCTCCCACCGGCGACGAGTGCGGCGAGCTCATTGGCGGAGAGTACGCGGCCCAAGAGATCGGCGACCAAGGTCTGGTTGATAATCCCGCTGGTGACGACTGGCACCGGAATGTCGGTAGCAGCATTTAGGCTGGTGGAGTCATTGCCATTTGCGACTTTGATAGGATGGCGAACCATCCCGAAGGCGGTCTGCGATGCCCCCGTGATGGCAGTGCCATCCGCCTTAAAGATCACCCCCGGCTTGAGGAAGCCATTGGCGTCCACGAAGGTCGTGGTGAGTGCAGAGACGTCCACAACCACGCTGGCGACGTGTCCGGCCTGGATGAAGGGATCGGGGTAGAGTGTGTCCCCAACGGCTCGAGTAACAGTCAGTGGCATTTATTTGCCCTCCTTATTTTTTAGGCTTTTGCCTGCGTAGCCGCTCGTCTGGTAGCGACCGGCGACCTGGGCGCGGATATTATCGAACTTCTCCTCACCCGTGGCAGGGTCGCTGGAATTGGTCTGGCGATCCGGGTTTGCGGCGGCCCCCGCTGCGGTCTCCCAGGCGCTGGCCATGGCCGCCAGGACGTTCAGGTCGGTGAGTGCGGCGATGGTAGCCTTGGTGGCGTCCAAGTTCTCGGCCTTGGCAGCAACCGCGGCTTTTTCGGCACGCTCTCGAGCGGCGGAGAGAGTCTTTTGCGCCTCGGTCTGCTGGCCTACTTTGAGCGCTTCCAGCTCGGTCTGAAGACCCTGGTTCTCTGTGGTTAGCGTGGTGAGCTGAGTCTTGAGTGCGTCACGCTCCGTGGTCAGAGTAGCGATCTGCGCTTGGAGATTGGAAACTTTTGTCTCCATCTCCGTGATCTTTGAGGCGTCGCCGGAGGAGAAACCCAGCTCCTTCAGCGCCTCTTTCATGGTGGCTTTGATGTCCATAAGGACTCCTTTCAAGAGGGGAGGATTATGCGAAGCATCGATTCTTCGTTAGAGGTACCCTGCCCCGGCGACAGCACCGTCATAGACGGCACTGACTTCGTTGACGTGCCAGTTCTCGAAGCTGACGGTACAGACACCGCCAGGCACTCCCAGAACATCACGCGCATAGATTTGCTCATCGAGCGTCATCCCATCGTTGCTTCCACGGTAGTGGCGACAGGAAGAGCCCCAGTAAGGCTGGTTGCAGACATTGCAGCGCAAGATGCCTTCAGGACCTCGCAAAAGCCCGACAGACACATCGAAGATGGTGCCAAACTGCACACCCTGGTCAATATCGTCGCTGCTAGGCTCGTCGTCCCCGTTGGGCTCGTAGCCTTTGGGGAGATAAATGCCCATCAGGCAGCGTTCGCGGAGCTTGCCCATCTCGTCAATGGTCTGCTCATAGTTTCCCGCGAACGTCCGCCCCAAAGGGAGTAAGTCCTGACGGTGGCCGTTTAGGAAGGCAACTCCGGCATCTGCGTCCATTGCTGCATTCTTAATCGTGTTCCCAGAGAAGAATGCCCAACGGTCTGGTAGAAACACGCTTGAAATTGCCTCAACGGTATGCAAGTACACCTGATCAGCAGTCAAGGATGTTTTGCTTTTCTGATTGACCAAAGAGAGCTTGGCCGATTCGCTTTCGGGAATGGCTCCGAAGGTATCGAGGATCTCACCGACCAGCTTCTCACCCGGACGCTTAAAAGCCCCGCTAGAGCCACGTAAAACAATGCGACCCGTGGAAGAAAGCTCTACTTTCCACGGGTCGCGAAGCGCGTTTGTCATATAGTTGCTTTCTAAGAAGAAGTCCCGGCACTAAGCCGTGCCAGAAGCGCTGACAGGTAGCCTGCGAGGCGCTCAGGGTCGGCGGCTCCACTCTCGGAGACGCGCAGGGCAAAGTCGTCCGGGCCGTTGATCCCAATGGCCGCAAGGTGCTCCTCTAGGGCAGCGATGGTCTTGCGGGCTTCGGCCACGCTCTGGGGATCGAGCGGGGGCAGGTCGTCAAACTCTGCTCGCACGATCATGTCAAGGCCCAGCAGGCGGAAGTGATAGTTGCCAATGGCCACAGGACCCGCGGCGGAGTAAGCCGCATGGAGCCCGAGGCTCTGCGTCTGAGCCAACCACTGCACCTCGGCATAGGCCTGCGTTCCCCCATCGGTCACCCCTACCAGCGCGGGCAGGAGGTTGTAGCTCTGGATCTCTTCTAGGCGCTCCATGGTGAGCACGTCGGTGAGGCCCTGGATGCCGCTGGGATTGATCCCATAGGCTTTACCTTCGCCGATCATCCAGACGTCATCACTCTTGAGGCTTGCCAGGCTCTTTTGCATCTGCTGGACTTGCTTGCCCACCCACTCATCAGCGGTCATATCCCGCAGGGCTCCACTAGAGTCCCGATCTGCGGCCACCAGGAGCGAGGGCTGCTCGGCGGCAAGGCGGTAGAGAGATGAGACCATCTGCTCGACAATGACCTTGGGCCAAGCGACCGCATGGAGCCAGTCGGACAAGTCGCGGCGGCGTGCGGCTTTGCGCAAGAGGTAGGAGAGCGCGGCCCCTGCGGCAGGGAGACCATACGGGTTGTCAGAACTTGCCTTCCATGCCACTGAGGCGATCCCCGGCCCCGTGAGGAGTCTCCAGCCACCAACTTGCCCGGTGCGCTCGTTTGCTGTGGCCTCGCGCTGTTGCTGCTCAAAGAATCGCACTGAGCGAGTCGCTCCCCCTTGGATGCGGCGCTCCCCATCTCTGTAGCGGCACGAGAGCGCGTCAAAGTCAAAGATGCCCGTCACGCCGCGCCCGAGCTCGCCTGTCGCCTCGAAGCACACTTGGCCTGTATCGTCGAGGCGCTCTGAGGCATGCAGGAGCAAAGGGAGTGCTCCAGGGATAGGGCTAGGAATAGCAGAGCCCATTTGAGCGGCAAGAGAGGCTCCCGCCAGAAACGAGCTGGTGGCTCCGGTCTGGTAGAGACTAAAGACCCGCTCCAGCTCCATGGTGCCATCGTCATCGATCTCCCCGCGCCCCTGACGCCAGTCCTTAACTGCCACAAAGCGCACCTTGCGAGCACCAAACGCAAGCGAGGCTTTCACGAGGCTTGCCATCTGCGCGGTGCCATCTTGGGCCATGAGCAGGCGCAGAAGCCGTAGGGGAGTGTTCTCTGCTAGGGCGGAGAGGATCGAGTACTGAAGGGCGGTGGCACTGGTGGCAGGCTCGCCCGTGTTGTGGAAGCCAGCGCCCAGCAAGCTGAGGCCAAGCTGCTCAGCGGCATTGGCTAGGCCCGACAGCACCGGATCTTGCTGCCGACGTGGCACCACCCCGACTCCGCCAAATGCGGTCTGTCCGTCGTAGGGTTTTGGTTGTGTTAGTCGTTCAGCCATAAAAGTCTTTATCGGCGGTTGAAGCTGCCGAGGATCGCGGCAGGGTTGTAGGCGGGCTTGTCAGAAATTGCCATCTGCTTGGGCATCATGGACTCCGCTACGGCATCGGCTAGGTCTGGAGAGCGGCCCAGCCGCTTCTTGATCTCGGCCTTATCCTCGATCTTGATGACGCCACCGGTCTGAATCTCGTAGCGAGCAGCGCACAGATCTCGCAGTAGCTCTTGTCCCGGAGGGAGCGCCAGCGTTGCACCGCGCTCAGGATCGAGCGCGAGCCTCAGACGCCAGTACATCTCCGCCCGAATGTTGCGCATGCGGAGGTTCGAACCTCCGCCACGGAGTGCTCCGGGTTTTCCGGCTTGAACCACTCGCCCATCGGGACCCGGGGGAACCCACTCGCTTTTCTGTTGCCCCAGAATGCTCTGCACCCCAGTGAGTCCCAGATCCATCAGCTTGGTGAGACAGTTTGCACCGTATCCCAGCGCATCAATGTTGATAAGGCGCTGCGGCTCTTGATCCGGCACACCGCTGAGGAAGTCGAAGATCTTCTGAGCGGCGGCGGCTCCATCGGGAGTCACGACGCCGGGAAATATCTTCAGCTCGTCGATCCAGTCGTCATGGCGTGGTGCCAGCACCGTCTGATCATCACCCCCATGGGCAATGTCTCCGCCCAATGCACACAGCGGCTGGAGCAGGCCCGCAGCCAGCATCTCGCTCTTTGGCTTCCAGCGAGCTTGCGCCGCCTGTACCCAGGCCGTTGGGATCACCTGGTAGGGATCAGCAACCTTTCCGGCTCCCCAAAGTCCGTGAAGCGCCTGGGAGCGTAGAGGCTCTGGTAGGGTCATCAGCGAGCGGATGTAGTTGTCATCGCTGACCAAGTAGCTGTTATCTTGCACTTTGGCCCGAATGAACGTGATGCTCATCGGGATCACGTTTTCGGTCTTGCCATCCTCCTGCGTGACCTTGACGACATCCGGCCCGGCCACCCACTCAACTCGGTTGCTGTCAGGGCGCTTAGGATCACCCACTTGTATGAAATATCGCACCTCGCCATCACTTGCGGCAAAGGGGTGTGGAGGCTTCTGGGGGTCTTCCTGGTCAATCCAAGGTGCCAGCAGCTCGTTGATCCACTCGCCCTCGGGTGTTGTCGGCGGGTTGAATGTCAAAATAATCCGCAAGCGCTGCCCTCGGCGCACCGACCCTAGCCACCCAAACAGACTCATCACCTGAGAGCGTAGGAACTCCGTGGCTTCGTCAAATGCCCAGCAATCGCGCCGCCGCCCCTTCCACTTCTGCCAGTCTCCAGGGTCTTTCATACCGGCAAACTCCAAAAAGCCCGTGGGTAGACTCATCAGGTTGCTAGAGCCATTGAAGCCCGTGCGGTAGTTCTCTGTCAGCTCTTTGGCGCGCTGGATAATGTCGGGGAGCTGCACACTCTCACGCCGAAAGAACGTAGTGCGTCGATGCTCTCTCAGGATCGTTCCCAGTGAGAGGTCGGTCTTACCTCCCCCTGCCGCACCACCGTAGCAGATCACGGTCGCAGGAGACGCAAACGCCTTCTGTTGTGGATGAGGCTGACCAAACAGGTTATGCCCCACAGGGTACTCCTGGGGCTTCCACAAAAGCTCGCGCGTCGCCTTTAACTCCCGGTGCCTGCGAAGAACCTGTGAGGCGGGAGATTTAGCTTCGGGAGTTTGAGAGCTAGCTTTCTTCGCCTCTGCCTCTTGCTGGCTTTGCGACGGGGACTCTATCCCATCCCTCATCAAGCGCAGTGAGAAGCCTTTCGCGCAGGTCATCGTTTTCTACTTCCGCCTCGATCACTTGCAAGGCAACTAGCCCGTAGTTCTTGAGGATGTGCTGCACATCCAGTAGGGTAAGCTTGCCTTCAACCTCGTGGCGATGAATCTTCTCTACGAGGCTCCCCACCATCCCGAGGAACTGACCTGCCTGAAGAATATCCACGACCTTGCGTGGCTTCTGGAGCATGTCGCCAGGGTCGGGCGGCATGGGCAGGTCATCCAGCTCCAATTGGTCGTTTTTACGAAGCTCGCGCACACGCTCTAGGCGCTCCGAGTAGGTCGCGTGCCAGTCGGCATATTCCTTCTGCCAGTCCTGGGAGGCTTTCGCCCACTCAATCGTGTAGCTTCCGTGCCATGCTATAAGCGCTTCGGCGTATTGGTCGTACCGGTTGCAGAAATCCGCGATACGTACCCGGAGCTCCAGGACATCAGGTAGCAGGTTCAGCGGGTCTGGGTCTGCCTCAAAGTGCTCCCGCAGCTTCTTGGCCTCGCCACTGGTAATGACTTCGTAGCGACTGTACCTCCCGTGCTCAATGGGGCGACCACCAGCTCCGCCATGCAGATAGCATTTACCGGAGCCGATATGATCCGTGCGCCAACCCGCAGGCTTTGTGCAGGAACTCCCGGCCTTTGTGAGAGCACCACAGCGAGGCTTAGCATGGGGTTTCCCGTCCTGATTGGTCAGCATGGGGTTTCCCAACTCACTTGCCTCCCTTCGGCGAAGCTTCGGAGCTTACTTTCGGCTGACTAGCCCTAGCCAGCCCCTGAAGCATCGCGGCTTTGAGAGCTGGAATCGCCTCGCCTTGGATGACGACGGGCGCTTCTTGGTCGGGGTCGATCGTCGGGCGCTCGATCAGCTCCTGCAGAAACTTCTCGCTCTGGCGAATGTCAGCATCATCCAGCGGCTCGCGCTTCTCGATGCGCTTTTCTGCCCGCTTGGGGTCGTACTGGGCAACATCGGGAACGAATAGAACGCCACACTCCGCTGCAACAAATCGCCCGAACTGACGACGCCAGGACAGCATTTTGCGCCCGGTGCCGTAGTGATTCGTTCGTGGGGAGGAAGGTTCAGAGACAGTTAGGGCTTCACCAGCACTCTTTTTCGTGCAGTCAGCGGCTGAACCGCCTCTATGAGTTGCTGTGCGGTGCTTGGTAGCATCGCTGGCATCTTTGCCACAACTATTGTCACGATTGTACTCTCTGCTTTCCATCCTGTCAAATTCCCTAAAGATATTTTTATTCCCCAACGCTACGACCATCACGCCGCTCCCCCACTGTCACGCGCCATCTCCACCCGGACAAAGCGTTTGTCCACAGTGAACCTGTGCCCACCACTCCCCTTGATCGTCAGGCAGTCCCCCTCCTCGCTCCAGACAACACCACGAACATCGTTGCCATCCACCAGAGCCACCACAAGCAAGCCCACCCAAGAGACCGGAGCGCTCGCAGGAGCCTGGTTTTCGGCCTTGCGAGAAGGTGAGTGGCCCAGACTTGCACGGCGCCGTGCATGGTCTCTGCGTGCCATCTCCCTGTGGGGGCCATTGGCGGCACTGGGAAGTGCTCGGGGCGCGGTGTGAACCTCTCGCATCGCGACTTCAGCGCCCGTCAGGACACGCTCTGGGGCGGTCTTCTCCAGCAGCTCGTCGATCGCCTCTTGCACCTGGGCCACACTGGGACGCCAGTGGTGCTTTGCTCTAAGTCGATCCATCAGGATTCGGCACTCGTCCCCAGAGAGCCGCAGTAGAATCTTGCCATAAGCTCGGGTGTCATGCTGATCCCACAGCCTAGCATCACGGCTCGCATCGAAGTGGGTGCGAATCATTCCTAAAAACGTCTGGACATGGGGCGGGAGTGTAGGCTCTGTAGGTCGGTTTTGACCTTGGCTAATTGCCCTTGCCGAGGGGGCGACGATTGCGGCGCGAGTCAGTGACATCTAAAATCCATCTCCTTCCGTGACGAGCTGGTGAACGGTGTGGTTGACGTGGGCGATTGCCTCAGTGAGAGTGGGACGTGCTGACTTCGTCGGCGATCTGCCCAAGGAGTCTTGGTAGTCCTTCACGGAGCGGCGAATCCAGTTGCGCCAGGTCGAGTTCCAGTCAGCCCGCCTCTCTCCCGTGGATCGCCAGTGGTCGCAGAACTTGCGGGTCTCGACCTCTAGGTCAACGCAAGGGCACTCTTGGGCCATATCAGCATGGATAGCTTTTGGTGGTGACCAATCCGGGGGGAGCGGAGAGGGCCTTGACTCAGGCAAGGGTCGCTTAGGTGCCTCGCGCGTCTCTCCCCCCTGTACTTCTTTAGAAGTACCGGGTACGGGATCGGGAGAGGGCGAACACGATCCGAACACTGGCGAAGTTCGGGCGAAGTTCGGGCGAACATCGGACGAACGCGCTGAATTGTTCGCTTCACCATCTACGGGAGCCTGCTCTGGCGCTGGAGTGCGGCGCTTGGACATGCGATCTTTTGCGGCTTCACGCTCGGCAATAACCTTCTCAGCGGGCGGGTTGTAGGTTAGGTAGTCATGGAAGATGTAGCCGCCCTCGGCCTCGATCCACAGTCCCGCCGCGACCAACTCACCAGCAAGCACGGATAGGTCACTGCCAGCAAATCGGCGCAGTATCCCAAGTGGTACAAATCCGTCCTTGAGCTGCTGCGTGGTCCAGGACAGTGCCAGTGTCCAAAGCCCTGTGGCGGCCAAGGAAACGCACGCCATCTTCTCATTGGCGTGTAGGTTGTCGTCGAGCTTTGCCCAAGGCATTATGCTGCCACCTTCCGTGCGACTCTAGCCGTGGGGCTTTTGCGCAGCTTCAAACTTCCCTGCGCCGCCTTACCCTCTTTGGCCTTGAGCTCGGCCCATGCCTTGCGCCCCGCCGAAATCCCCACACTGATTGCATCCGCTTCGGCGTCCTGGCTGGCATCGAGGCTCAGACAGCAAAGGCCGTTCACTCCCTCGATCACGGCCTGCTTGAGTCGGTCACGCTTGGCCGCTTTCTCTCTGGCCGTCGATCCCGCCTTTTCTCGGTAGACAGCCGAAGCGCCGACGGCAGCGCACCCTGAGACCCGGGCAACTCCCTCCAGCGGAACTCCCGCCAGGCGTGGGAGGCACAGAAAAGCGCCCGTGGCCATGTTGATCGCCTCAGTCGCGTAGTGCCCTCGCTCGGTCTGTTGCTCGTAGGCCACCAGGTCAATCGCTGGTACATTTTCGCGAATCCAGATGGTCATAGCGGCGCGAATGGCGGCGATGCGATCCAGGCGAGATCGCAGGTCAGACCGGCTCTTAGGCTGACCGGTGAGAGTAAAGCCATCGAAGGCCGCAGCTTTGGCCCCAATCAATCCCCCACGGGAGACAGCGACGAGTGCGACGCCAACAACATCGGTGCTGGGGTCGATGGCAAGCACGTGAATAACGTCAGGCATTTTGATTGTGTTTCTGCTGGATTTTGGCCAGCTTTTCGAGGTCTTCGAGGGTGCTAAGGATATTGCGAAAGGCTCCGATCACGAAGCGGTTAGCATCCTCTACCGGGCCAGATCGGGATGAGAACCCCTCTACGCGATCCAGTTCGCCGCCCTTGGCTCTGCGATGGAGTTCACACAGCTCTTTGGAGACAGAGAACACGGGGCGGGGAGTCTCAGGGGGAGTGGGCTTGGCAGGGGCGATGGTGGCCGTGATAGGAGCGCCAACGGGTTTGACGGGAAACTCCTCCCCGTGCTTTGCGAAGGTACCAACCTTCGCAGTCCACCAGCCATCAGTGGCGGCGGGTACGTGCTCATAGACCAGCCCCACCAGCTTGTCGTCACTCTCTTCCAGGAGGTTGCCAGACGACGCCAGCAGATGCTCCTGCCACGCAAAGAGCGCTGCGCAGAGCTTGGTGTCCTGAAGAGCATCGTGGGCCTCGTCTTGCTCCAGCCCCAGGAGCTTGGCCAGCGTGCCCAGCTTGTTGTTATCCGCCTTCGCCACAGACTTGCGGCGCACCAGCTCGCGCTGACGCTCTAGGGTGCAGAGCACATGACGGGCGGGTAGAGGTGCCTTTGCGCGGCGGCAGAGGGCATCCAGAAAGCCATGGTCGAACTTGGCGTTGTGCGCCACAAGCGGAGCACAGGCAAAGTTCTCGTCAAGTCCCGCGAAGAACTCCTGAAGCTGCTTCATCAGCTGCGCCTCGGTGACTTGTTCTGGCCGCCGTAGCAGGCTCTGGCGTGTGTGTCCCTGAATCCTGAGGGCATCTTCCTCGATCATCAGGCCAGGCGCAGGTCGCACCGTCCAAACGCGCACAAACCGCTCCACCTGGGAGCGGTCAAGCGTGGGGATGGTGACTCCACTGGGGCGTGCCTCGCACGCCACCACCGCAAGCTGGGTGATGGCATGACGATCAGCAGAGAGCCCGCCTGTCTCGAAGTCAAATGCGATGATACGCATTAGAGGAGCCGCCCCGCAGCCGCGTCAACTCCTGCCAGCGCTCCTACAGGCTCCGGCAGTCCGAGAGTGTCGCCCTCTCTGATGCCCAAACGCTTGGCTGACTTCTCCCACTCAGCATCGGAGAGGTTTTTCTCAGCGTCGGCTAGTGGTAAATTTTCGTCATCCGCGACCTTGATGACAAGGGCTCCAGATGGCTCGGATTCACCAAGCACAATGTCTTTCCGCCCCGGTGAGCTTAAGGTGACAACGAGGTTCTTATTCTCTTCTGGATCATTGGTCTGGAGCGTATCCTCTGGGGGTTTGACGCCATACTCCGGCTCTAGGAGGCGGTAACCCGTCTCGACGATCACCCAGCGGCCTGGCGTGGGCTCTACATCCTGCCCCTCAGGATCGTCCCAGCTCACACCAAGCGTCTCGACCTGCATCCCCGGAACGGTGAAGCGAGTGTCGAAGGGCAGCTCGGGAAGTGCGTGCACCTCTTCCCACGGGGCAACGCGCACCGCCTCACGGAATCGCCCCCCCTCGTCGGTCTTGGTTCCGAAGATGAGAAACGCCTCACCGCCCACACACAAGACGTCTTTGCCTTTGCCGAGGCGGAAGTTTCGCTTGGGCGGCTCGACACCTTCCACGGCCTGGGCACGTGTCCACTCGCCAGGAGTCAGGTAGAGACTCTGGAGCAAGCTGTCTTCGGCGGGGCGATTCTTCAGGCGCGTCATGATCGCCTTGAGGCTCAGCGAGTCCTCACCCCAGACCGAGACTTCCTCAGAGAAGATGCGCGTGTCGGGCTGGCTGGTCATCAGTGCCTGCGTGTCAGGATGGACATTACAGTGCAGAAGGAGGTGATACATCCCTTGGCGCATCCGGGCTTCCGCCTCTTCGGGCTTGAAGCCAGAGTCCGGGTTTGAGATGGCGCGCCAAAGATCAAGGTTCACCTCAATGAGGAAGCACTTCTCGGAGTTGTCACACTCGATCTCTTCACCCTCGCGCAGCATGCCTTGGAGGGCGACTGCGGCCAGGTGGGACTTCATCGAGACGCGGCCAAACTGGAACTCCTTGTCCCCTTTCCAGCCAGAGACGAAGACAGGGACAATGGAGACGCCCTGTAGGTGGGTCATGTGCTTTCCCGGATCGCTGATGAGGTCGCGGGCGAGTGCGCCCAAGATGGAATAGTCAAGACGAACGATAGACATTTAAGCGGCCTTTCTGGGAAGGAAGTTTAGCCGAGACTCTCTAATGCGAGCTTCGCGGCGGAGACGACGAAGACGGGACTCAGCAGCTCCACGAACGGAGTACTGGACCTCGCGGTGGTAGTCCGCGGATTCGATGAGAGCCTCCAGAGTGGCAATATCCATCACGCGAATGGCCTTGACGCGCTCATCGGCGGAGACGCTGGAGCGGAAGATGCCTTTGGCAGTGCGGTTCATACCCCCTCCTCAAACGGGTCGCTGGAAGGCTCGCCATAGATCGCCATGACAGCGGCCAAGTGCCCCTCCCATGCCACATGGTCTGTGGGCTCGGACAGCTCTGTAACCTCTTGGCCATAGCACTCGGACAGAAGCGCCAGGCACCCCTTCTTGCTGATCTTGCCCTCACCTGTAATGGCGGGTGTGGTAAGGGTAAGTCCCTGGGTAAAGGCGATGAAGCGCTCGATGGGCGGAGTCCGCGAAGGGGGTGGCTCTGGCAGGGCGGCAACCTCATGGACGGAGCTTTGAGGCTCCAACTCTGGGGCAATGGCTCGCAGCGAAGCTTCGGAGCTTCGCATGGGGCGCGGCATTGAGGGCGCGGGAATGTCCTGAATCTCCTCGGGGGTGTAGATTCCCGCCACTACCCCAGGCAAGATGGTGCGGATCGCCTCAGAGATCACGCGTGCGGTGAGCATCTGGCGGGGGAACTTCTTCCAGGTGGGGTTTCCCGTCAGGCCCGCTTCCTGGGCATCCTTGAGTGTCCAGGTGACCGTGATCTCGCCGCCCGCAGGATGGGAGAAGGTTCCTGAGACGCTTGCATTGGTGCGCTCCCCCCAAGAGACCTTCCCACCACGCGCCTGGAACTCAGCCAGCATCGCATCTGCCCGCATGGCGGGTTTGCCGTTGATGATGTGGTACTGGCGCACCGCCTGAATGGGATTCTTCCCCTCAGACTGGCACAGGGCCATGAGGACGAGCGCCTGCTCAGGGGACTGCATCCCAAAGAGCTTGCTGGCAGCCACCGCCCGTGAGAGCTGAGTCATGTCTGCCAGTGT
>JACCDR010318610.1_pt1 | contig 13987 bp, 12 predicted proteins | sample 7446431 | NCBI WGS metagenome assembly JACCDR01 (sample SAMN15323443, study PRJNA562643) | freshwater metagenome | isolation source: river surface water | place: USA:Blue River Watershed | collected 2017-08-17 | reverse complement strand
TGTGTGTCAAGACTTGGTTCAAACGAGAAATATATCGTGTATTCTCCGGATCCTAACAAATCTTCAATTCGCATCGTTGCGATATCAATTTCATCTAAATCGTTTGTTCTAAACGCAGAAAGGCGAAGTGAAGATATGGTTTGGTTTAACCTGAATTGGATGACGTTGTTTTCTTGCGACAACACATCCGGAATTTTTCTTATTTGTATATCAGGTGTCATACTCGCAAATTATAGTGAGCTCGTAATCAGTAGGCTTTTTTATCGGTTGGCTCATATTTGCAGTTGCTATCAATTCTCCCAATTGATTATACAAACCGATTGACGTAATATAAGGTGACCATGCCGAGTGACTGCAAAAACCAGCTGGAACAAACGATTGTGATTCGTCGAGGGAACCACTCATTGCCGTTGGATTTAAAGACATATTGAACTCGGACTTGCCGATCCGACAATAATACCGATGCTCAGTTACCAACATCCGATTTCTCAAATTGCAGGTGAAGTTTGAAAACGACTGCGATGGATCTGTCATCACTAGAACGCCGTTTCGGTAGTCGACTAACCCAACTGCAATTGTACCAGAATAAAATACACCTAAATCAGAAACTGGTTGATCTCGAAACGTTTCGTTAGTCGTGTCGTTTGTGACTAAAATCGATTTTTGCTTAATGCCTTCACCTATCACATACTCCGGAATTACCATGACACTTGCAGTCGACTGCAACACAGGAAGAACTGTTTGCTGTGGATTTATTTCGTGTTGAAAATATGTGCTTCGGATGTTGTGCCACAGAAGATCGGTATAAATACCTTGAGAAAATGAACTTGTCCAATTTGGAAGTTCAAACGAAGCGGATCGTATTTCAAACACAGAAACGCCAAAACTAGAGGTAGTTGAATCGCTAAAATTGTATAAGCGATTCAACTCTCTTTGCTGTATATAGACGTCCGTTGTAGAAAAGTTCTTCAGTGTCATATCAATAATCTAACTGAACTCTAAATTCAGCAGAAGTAGTGAAGTTTTTACGAATTGGGCGAGATAAATTTGCGACAGCGATGAGCTCATTTTGCTCGTTGTAGAGACCAATCGTTGTGATATATGTTGTCGGATCTCCTTGCATTTCAGAATGTCGAAGTTGTCCTCCACCAGAAGACCCCGTCGTGAATGACGGGTTATTTGAAAAGTTAAATTCGTGTGGCCGAACCTGGCAAAAATGAATAGTCGTTTTGATCTGTTCTTCGCTTCTTGCCCGGAAGTACGACCCGGATTGAAGGACATCTTTAAACCTTCGCACGTTGTTTCCTTCAGATGAACCACTGAAAATTGGCCATGAAGTTAGGTGAGCTGCGACTGCTGGAGCATCCAATAAAATTGCACCAATCTGGGGATAGACTCTACCGTATTCAACTGGATTTGACGCGTTGAAAATTGAAGTGCCAGAACCGGAAACCAATTTGTAGGTCAGCAGGTTGTTAGTCTGAAACCCGTCCTGGTCGTTGGAATAATCGTCGATTAACCGTAAAACATTCGACCCGTCGCCGAGATGTAGTTCAATATTACCGACGTTTAGCTTTTCGTGGTATTTTCCTGAGTTGAATACAATCGCAAGAAACCTGTCGTTTGTTGCGCTTGCGCTCAACGTCAATTTTTCAGACGTTCCACCAGTTATCAGGTTCAAGAATTGCGAATAGATTATCTTCGATCGAGTGATGGTGTCGTCGCTGTGTGCCGTATATTGCACGGACCCAGAACCATAATAATCGCCATACGCGATAGAAAAATCTGGTGTCTGTGTTGCATCGGATGCTGGATTTATGCTATAAATATCCAGATACGACGCAGTTTCTGGTTGAGTGCTGGACGTAAAAAACGTCCCAACCGAACCAGTATTTCCAGCAAACGCACCCGCAGTGATTACCTTAGCAGTTGTTTCGGCAATAATGTCTTCTGCTTGAAAGTTCTTAAATGTCATAATCCTTCAGTACCTGGAGCTCCCGAGCCACCCAGAATTGTATTAGTTGGTAGATTTAAAGCGGATGTTGAAATGCCAAAGTTATTTGATAGAATATTTGGCAGTTTTATCACGCGGAGTGTAACAACGATTTCGCCGCCAGTTTCATTTCCAACGATCGTGACCGTGCAAGTTTTATCTGAAGCTGTTTGAGGAATGGCCCGCAGTTCAAACGTATTTCCAATCAATGTAAGAGTTTTTCCAACTTGTGACGACGACTTGCCAATTGACGCTGGACCGGACGCTTTCATCGTCGCGACGTCTGTGTTCGACAGTGTAGCAGTATAACCTTCTGTCTGGTTGGCGTTAGGTATATTCAGAGTAATCGGCGACAGGATAGTTGGTTGTGCCGTATTGCTAGGAAGAACATACGATGTTGCTGGCAATGAAATCTGTGGAAGAACCAGGGTATTTTTTGGAAGTGTAATCAGCTTTAACTGCATCACTCTTCCTCCTGTGTCTGATTGTAAGATCGGCATGTTTTCAATTGCCTCACCATAATAGTCCGATCCGTTTGCGTGGTTCGGATCCCACAATCTGTAATCAACTGGTGTGTCTGCTAAAGCAAACTTCACTGCTCGGCCCAGGGGAGAACCATTCGCTAAATATTCTCTACCCTTTTCTGTGAGCCTGGCTTCGATTGTTATCGTATTTCGATTTAAAAAACTCATATCAGTTTGTGTTTAAAATTGTACCACTTGGATAACGTTTGATTTTAATTACAGGATCTAGACCTGCCGATGACGTGTAAAAATAACCAACTCCAGCGGAGTCGCGAAAAACAACTAATGGACTTGATGTACCAGACGGAACTGACTGCAACGGAGAAAATACAGACGATCCGTATTTTTGCAAATTGTGTTTTTGTGAAAATACATCGGGCGATACTTGTGCAGGAAAATAAGATCTGCTATATTCCATTCCAGATGAAACATGCAGCTTCAATTGTGCTCGACTGGTTTGTGCATGAGACGCAGTCACGTTTGGCATAATTGCTTCACGCCAATAAACGTTATCAATTGCCTGGCTTTGAGTAACTACTGAACCGGCACTTACCGTACCACTCACGAACGAGTAATTTGTACGGTAATTCAACGCAAAACTAGACTGCGACGTCAGTAGAAAACTTGTGCCCAAACGTAACTCGGTGTTAGAAATACGTTCTATAATCGGGTAATTTGAGCTGTTGATACTGATTGTACCTGGAAATGCATCGATCGGAAATATTGGAGGTGTTAATTTTGTCACGACTGGCGATGCATTGAAAGTTAAGCTTTGGCTCACACCTGTTACCCCAAAGATGATTCCTCCTGCCCAATCTGCAGCTGGGTTAATTGTTCCGTTTGACACTTTAAACTCCAAAAAACCCGATACCGATATGCCGTATAATTCTAATGTGGAGGTTGGTAAGCCAGCTGTATTGAGTAGTGGTGACTCACCGTTATTACCAGAAACATACGTAACTGCCGTCCAAACATTAGCAGTGGAATTACCTTGCAAATAGTCATCAAACTGGACTGATATTGGTTCGACCGCAGCGATAGCCGTCAACGTTCCGCTCACATTAACCGAGGTACCAGTGATTGATGCAACAATTACGCCTGAACCAGAAATACTAGCTGTTCCTTGATACTGTAAATACCAAGATGACTCGGACACCGCAGAAATTGCCGTCGACAAAGTAACAGAAGTTGCGGCAATATTACTGATAGAAAACGGAACTCCTTTGAAAACAAATGCACTTGCACTTGCCTGAATGTTTGATGGTATCGTTTGCGAATCCAGTTTTACTTGCGTAGATGATTGAGTTGTTACTCCCCAAACATAATTTGACCAGTTATATCTCGCACCCAGCCACCGTTCATCATGTGAGTCGTCTCCGAAAATTGAATGCGTTGCTAATATATTGCTGGATGTAGCAAATGCAATCGATGCTGTGGAAAGTACAGATATGCTGGTACCAATCGTGTGATAACTACCAGATGGTCTCTCTCGCGCAATCGTTCGGTTTCTTTCAAAAAACGGCGACTCGATTGTGTAACCAATATCCGTAATTGCTCGGACTGGAATCAGTTTTTTGATCTGTTCAAATAACGAAGTATCAAACAATTTCAGAGATCTCAGAAAAGAGTTTAAACTCGATTCATACTCCAATGTTTGCAAATAGTATCCTCGCAATGTATCAAGCTCGGTATAACTTCCGCTATATTGGTCGTTGTATGAAACGAATTGAGAAATATCCAGTGGGCCAGCTATATTGGCAAGATGAACATTTTGATGGGTCGCCGGGTTAAATCCAATGCTAAGACGATTGCTACCTTTTGGAAAATTACTGGATGTTTGTGTGGAGTACTCCGGTGAAAGTGATGCAGTCTGTGTAGCTTCACGCAGAACTCGAATTTTGTTGTTGTCCAGCGTTTCTGATCCATATGGAAGAGTCACGTGATGTTGGTCGGAAAACCAATCAACAAACGCTCCGGCATTTGAAGTTATCTTTGCTCGGTTCTCTCTTGTACCAAAATCTGAAGTATTCAGGTGTGAGCTTGATATGAAAGACGGAGTTGTGCTTAAAGTACCCGAAGCGAAGGATTGGCTGTCGAATGTAAAACGAGTTCGCAAAGCGTAATAACTACTCGTCACCGTGTTTCCGGCAATACTGTTAGGATTTCTTGCGTGGTCAACTAAAACTGAATCGGAAAGATACTCGGTCCATTCTCGGTATTCCATAATTGGAGTTGACGCGCCAATTGTCAGGATAGACGACGTTGCAGTCGATACCGTCGACCCAGTACCAGACGACCCAGTCCAGGTTGTTGCAAGGGATCCAGTTAATTCGAGTTTTTCAAAGAATCGAACATCTCCAGAATCGTTTATGTTAATCAACGCAAAGCTAGCAGTTGATCCATCGTGCCGCATCGAAACGTGCCACTTCGTGTTATTCCGAATTGGTAGTGAAACACTGTCTCCATGCAATGGATTTGTGCTTGTGTATGGTAAAGCAGAAACCGTCGCGTATGAAGCGGATGAATTTGACAAATATAGCTGCAATGGTCCGGTCGAAAGAAGAACCACGTTAGATGATCCGGAAGGAATCTTGTATATTGCTTCAATCGTTTTCAACTGGTAGCGAAGATTTTCCTCTGCCTCATACACCTGGATCGTCATCCCAGAACTGCTTAGTACCGAATCCAAAACGTCGGTTGTGTGCAAAGAACTGGTTTCTTCAAAGTTACTTGTTCCGTATTCGTTTATTCTGAATATTGAAGGTGGTATTCCGTATGCGTTGGTCAACGCCCGAACCGCTGTTCTGGTTCCTTTGGTTTCGTATAGGAATGGAAGAGAATTAACTACACGCTGCCAGATTTCATTTTTTATTGTCTCTCCCGGAACAGACGGTGCATAACCCATCTCTGCCATCTGTGACCCGGAAAGCGCAGAGGATCCGGATCTGAATTCGTTAGCAATCTTTCCCAAAAAGTATTCACCAAGATCTTTTGTGAAAAACCCAGATCCCAGTTGCCAACCGTATCCTTCCGCCACATCCCACAGAGCCTTTGGTGGGACCGCATACTGTTCAGTTCTTTTTGTTAAACGATTGATGCCATCGATATATTCATAGATGTTGTCAAAATAATGCCCGATCATTTGAACAAACCGCAAATAATCAGTTGAAACCGGGTTTTCTGCGACGTGTGGCGGTACCGTTTTAATCAGTGCAGTCGAGTTTGCAATATCATATTCACTTGCCGACGCGAACCAGGACGCAGTCCAAGTAGTGGCAAGTGAACTTGTCAGTGATGCATTTCTGTGTGGCTTTTCTGTTGTTATTTTCGGCCAAGAGTATGCCCCGCTCTCAGCATAGAGAAACGTTTCATATCCATCAAAAGATGATATGACATCGGACTTTTTCGACTGCCAGTATGAATTATCTGTAGCTACCACTAAACTTGCAGACGCGTCTGCACTACTGGACCAAATAGTCGAGTACGCATCTTTACTGAAGAAGCTTTTTGACTCGTAAAATTCAATGTCTGCTAGCTTATTGGCGAATACTTCTAATCGAGTTTGAGCAGAAGATAACTTGACGAACTCGGAAAAACGAGAATAGTTAACCGACAAATTTTGTTTGAAAACACTGGAAGACAAAACTGATTCTACAATTTCTGCGTGATCCGGTGTATTCGCCTGGGTGATTTCTTCCCAGTTAAAATAATCAGTCGCTTGATTTTCCCCAACCTGCACATAGAAATCCGGTCGTAAATACCGGAGCTCTCTAACTTGTTCCGGTATGTTCGGCACGACTTTTAAGTCAAGTATTGCCGGGTCAATTATCTGCTCAACAATTTGAAATCTATCGGTTTGTTCAGATAAATCTCGGTTGGTTCGATAAATTACAGAAAATGGAAATTCTGGTATAGTGATCGCGTCGACAAACCGGCCCACGATTGGCCAGGATTCAAACGTATCGACGTCGTACAAATGGAATTGGTGAAAATACGCATCACTCTGATCGAACCCCTGCAATGCAACAAAATTGGTCAATAGATTCGAATCAGCGGATGCTGGAGCGATTAAACGAACTTCTCGGTCGGTTCGCTCATGTATTTCAAGTGCAAATGGATGCACCCACCGATATCCGGTGGCCTCAATTTGAAATATACCGGAGACGATTGAATCCAAGTCCAGGTATTTCGCAAGATCGAACCGTACATAATCTCCATCAATTGAATAGTCGGCAACTTGAAATGACGATATTAGGTTAGGTCCGGAAAATACCCGGACCATGATAAAGTCATTAACCTGACCAAAGTTTGTTTTTGCGATTGCGCTTTTAAACTTGTTCTGGAATGACGTTAATGGACTAACGCGTATGCTTGTAAGTTCTTGCATTATTGTATCAACTTCTGGATGTCAATTACTAGCTCTGCATCCGTTTTTGTTGCACCCAACCAGTGTAAAATGTCTGCAGCATCAAACTTCTTTTTCGTGATTGATGTTGGCCATTGAATAACCGGAATTTGTGACATGTTCAAATAATTGTTAAAATCATCCAAATACACCAACTTCAGAGATTTGATATCTCGCTTGCTTGTAGGAATTTCCACTCTAAATATGGTATCGTGGCTGTAATTGAATAAGAAGTAGTTTCCACCTTTAAAGTTTTTTCTGCCCCATATTGCCAGAAGCGTTCTCGGAAGCAACTCAACATATCTGGTCCGTCGAAGGATTCCTGCGATTTCAGCTGAAGATACGTTGTACTCGTATCTGTCTCCAGTGATAGTGGTGAACGTAGCAGTTGGAAGAGACGTAGGAACTTGTCCCGAGACGAAATCAAACACAAAATCAACTAAGTTGCCGTTCAAGTCAGTAACTTGATTCGGAAATACCTTAAGAAGACGAGTCTGTTGTTGATCCCAAAAATAAAAGAACCCGTTTTCGATCTGAAACGGTATGCTAGGATCTATATCAATCGGCACGTTGTTTTCTTCTCCACCCCAGACTAAAAGATCGATTGAGTTAAATATTGTGCCAATTCCGTTAAATACTTCTATTTGAATATTATAGGAATTTCGCGTGTAAGGTTCCAAATCTTTTCTTGCAATCTCGGGGAGGAACAGATACGCATCGGTCGATACGATTTTTCCATCTATTCGCCAGACATACTCCAGCCCAGTTACAACTTCTTGATTAGTGTCGGAATCGCGATAATTGTATGCGTCCGCAACTAGGAGTACATTGGATTTTTCAATTGCTACAACCTGCCCTAACCCGACTAGACGTCCGAAATTTGTGGAGTTTGTGTTGTAATGCAGTATGCCAACAGGTTCATTATTGTATTTTTTTCTAAATACTGGCGGAGCAAATGGTGGTGTTGCTGGAAGTGGAGGCAGCAGTTCAAACACATCCTCGTTCAATTTGGATTCAAATATTCGCATATCCCGAGGAATGATGAGTGACCCCGAGTTAAATTCAATCAATACGCCTCGGTTTGCCGTAGTCTTTTCTGTGTAAGCCTCGAGATAATCCCCGTCAAAGGAAAAATCCAGATTTGAGTTTAATATCCCGCCAACTAATGGTAAGACTGACTGAGTTGTGCTGGGAACCACAACCACTACGCCAGAGCCAGGATCGACCACTGCCGAAGCAGACGGAAGCGGAGTTTGTGTACTCAAATCGGTAAATGACCCAGAAAAAACCGGGTCATTTCCATTATATGTTATTACGGTAGCTGGCATATAATCTCGTTATGCGATATAAATGTAATCGTAAAATTTCTTCAGACCTTCTACAAATTCAGAATAGATAACGATCCGATACCGTCGATTTCTTGCTAATCCAAAGGTGTTCAGCTTAAAAAAGTTTCCACTTGAGTTTCTACTCAATTTTGTATAGATTCGGTCTCCATGAATTAGTGGGTCTTCCGACGCGTAATCTTGCAATTCCCACCACGAATCTTCTGGTAGAACAAACTTGTTGTCTAAATTTGTTAAAGTTGGAACATACGTTGCATCCTTAACCAACATCTGAATCAGTGTTGTTGAATTTGGTAAGACCGTATGCGGAATTAACAGTTTTGCAACGCAATCGTATGATGCCTGTGCAAGTGTTCCTGTAAAAGTCCAGTCTGAGTATTTCACTGCTATAACCGGATTCCATATGGTATTCGTTCTTGCAGAAAAGAACTTGAAGTGTCCTCGATTTGTCAAGTCAAACTCAGTGGAACCTGAAAACTTGCACACCAAACCGTGGTCTGGATAATAAGTACCAGACACCCATTTATCCACAATAGAAGTCACGTCTGTTACGGTTCCCGAAGAGAATGATGATAGTTCAAACGTTCCGCTTTCGATGTGATACCAGTTAGCACCACCGGCAATTGAAGAAAAACTTGCAGTGGAAAAATCTGCAAAAAATGTTGGTGACGACTCGGAGACCATCCACGGAGTTTCTCCGTCTCGAGTTTTCCAGTTTACACCGTGCTCAGTTGCCGGAGTGTTAAATCGCCTGCCCGTTCCAGGAAACCAACTTTCTGATACGGGAAACACCTGAAAGGATGCAGTGTTGGGAATATAGGTCGGGTCAGTTAGCCAAAGCTTCAAATCGTATTCATTGCTCGATGAAGAAAAAGAACGAATTAGTTGAGTAGGAAAGGAAAATAAAATTCTGGATGGGTTGGCGTCGTATAATCCTATTTCTCCGTTTCTTTCGCCGTCTTTTACCAGTTCTAGCACCTCATCCGCTCCAGTATTCAGTGATGATGTGGACGAGTAAATTGTTGAACTGTTATCTGCTGGTATGTGAATTATCATATTATTTGCCGATTTGGATTGGAGGATTAAACATTCCACCTTGATTTTTTAGCGATGTAACTTCGGATTTATACTTTTTTGCGAACTGCTTAATGAAAACCATATACAATTTGTCCCGGCGCATGTCATTATCGTGCTCAAATTTTGGATTGTATCTAATGAATCGAAGATGTGCTTTCCCAAACTCTTCTCGGTGTTCTTTGCTCATCGTCCGCCTAACAAAGTTATGAATCCATTGTTCCAAGCAATATGCAACTACGCCAACAACTGAAAGCGGGTTTCCATTATTTGTGAGAGCGAATGAGTTGTCTGTGTCTGATTTTAGTTTGAAGTCAACGAACAACCCAAGATCGGGAGTATCATTCCATTCTGAATATTGTGCTGCAATAATAATTTGGTAATCCAAATTATTGAGAGTAAACTCAACTCCAGTTTTGGAAAGTCTGAATTTATCTGGTTTTTTCATCTCACCGATTTCACTGAGAAGTTTTGTTATGTTGATCATAAATTAGCAATCCTTCCTTCTATATCTATATCCAAATTTCTGATTTCAAATATCGCGGGATCCGCGGATGGATAAATAACCCCATTTCTGGTGGCCACATCCAACGGATAGTAAACCTGCGAGTAACCTTCAATATTTTTTACAAAAAAAACCGGAAGCTCTGGTATGTTTTGCACTCCGTCAACTAGAGACAACTCGGCAACAACGTCCTTCAGAATGATCGGTTGCCGGAAACCCATGTTCTCTAAAGAAAACTTGTCCTTGAGGCGTTGGATACATTTCGCAAGAACCTGTTGTTGGTTAAACCGGGGAAGGACGGTAATAGCAAATCTGAGTCCAAGGTTGATGATATACCCGTCTCGAATATTTACCGAATCCGTCAAGATCCGAAATGACGTCAAATACGTCCGAAGATTTTGTTTTGTGGCTTCATTCAGTTGAGTTAAATGTCCGTTAGAGTCCTGACCCAGAACAAACAAATCGACCGTGAAGTTATCATCCGGATTTCTCTGCGCCCAAGCCTTTGCTACGCGACCAAATCGAGATGGCATAGACATTGCCCGGACAACATAATCGAGGTCTGTGACGGCCCTACGTTGCGCGTGCAGGGCTCCTAATGCTCCCTGACGTATCGATTCAATGCTTTCCTTAGTCCTTGCACCTCTAGCTGGTTGGCGGTTGTTTACTACCAACGATGACAGCACGATATTTTTTTGCGAATTGTCCAGATTCGTGTAAAGGAAAAACGCATTCTTTGCAAGGATATTTTTTATCTCTTGTGCTGGCACATTTGCCTCAACTCCATATCCTTCAAGATATGAAACAGTGATTACGGTAGAGTGTGGAATTTCTCCGTATGTCTTGGTGAAAATGAAGTTACTTGGATCGATTGCACTTGTCAAGAATGCGTCTGAACCCAACACTCCAGAACCAATCAAGTCCGGATTTGGAAGAATCATTTCATCCGGAGACGACGCTACACCAGAACCAAACTGCAAAACAATCTTTTCATTTTCAGTTACGATTCTTCGAAACCTACGAGACGTCTTTTTTGCTCGAAGAAGATATGGAGTTTCGTTCTGAAACTGGTAGAGGGTTGGAGAAGTTTGGACGGTATTTTCCTCGCCATAGAAAACCGTGTCTTGCGCCAGGTAAGGTACTTCATACCATGTGTTTCCATCTGAATCGGTGACGGATACAATTTCGGCAATATTACGATCCGTCAACTCAAGCTGCAAATATTTCTCTGGATTGGTAATGGTAAATTCTTGAGTTTTAATCTTACCGCTTCTTACCGGAACACTTGTCTCGAGCAAATAATAAGTAGGCTCACCTAAAGAATCTACCGAATATACAGATTGAGTTACTCGACTGGAAACAGAAAAGTTTGTCGGTTTGGTGGTGACGAACTGTATTCCGGTCCGGGATCCCAACACCATATTCTGATCAATATACAAAGCATACCGCATGTCTGGTGCAGACGCCGCACCGGATCCCGATGATGGAATCACTTGATACACGGATACAAACCCGGTGGCAACTGAAGCCAGGCTAGGATGGTATCCGTATGTCGATGCCAGCTCATATATGTTTTTTCTGTCCGATGCACGAGATAAAAAGTTCTCGTTCATTGCTCGGTTAATTTCAACTCCGAGCACATCACCAACATACGACGCCATGTCAATGAACATTTGTCCTGGCGAAGCTTCAGAAAAGTCCGTGTAAATGTCCGGGTAATATGACTCAGCGAACCTTCGCAAAGATTGCTTAAGTCCGTCGAAATCGGCTGGAAAATATTGAACTTTCATCTTGCCTCCATTTGCATAATTTCCCAACGAGTGTCGGGCATAATTCGATATTGAAACGCAACTCGTACCGTATTTCTATCAGAGTTTGGAGATATTGTGATATTTCGAATCGACACCTGGGGGATGTATTTCCGAACTGCCTGCTGAATACTTTCCTGAACATCTCTAATAGTATTCTCCGTGATTGGTTCGAATAATAGAGATGAGAGAGAGGTTCCAAACTCTAGATTTAGAGGTCGGGAACCAATAGGAGTTAAAATCAGGTTTTTCAAGTTATCAGTCAATTGATCCTTTGTGGTATAATGCGAATCAAAAAAATCGGACTGCGCCGATAAATTTAATTTCAGTCCGATGCGTTGAAGCGGCAGTTCATTAATATTCATATCATAATCCAAATTGTTTCAAAAAGTCGTCGTCGACTGTATCCAATACAGAAGGAATTCCTCCTTGGTTATTTTGAATCTGTTCTTCTGTGAACTCGTCAACTAGTCCACTCAACGATTCCGTAAGATTATGCGGCACAAATTTCTTTGGTTTTTCACTTGGTGTATCCTCCATCATTAAATCTCGCATAACTGCGGAGGATGGTCTTTTGGCTGGTGCTGACTGCTTGGGTTGTGCTTGTTTTACCGATTCTCGAAGCAGCTTTGTCTGTTCAACCAGCATAGACGTGACTTCTTCGAGAAGCGCTTCCTTCAAAATAGCCAGTTCTTTTCTGACTGCTCGGCGGACTGCAAGTTCAAATTTAGTCGATTTGTTCGCACTGTTTTTTGGTGTGGACTCCGAGAGCCGTTTTTGTAATCTGTTATTCATGATTTCAATAATTTAAGTTTCGTTTTCATAAATTGCATTTTTGCTGCATTTGTTGCAGTTGTCGTGTTACCTGGTCCAGCGGGAGTGGTACAAACAAATGTTGAAATTCCAGAAGTCAGGTTGCTGAGCTCTGTAACAATATCGTCTAACAAATCTAAGATCACATCAATTTCTGTGGTCCATTTTTTAGAAACAACCCCAAGTTTTCCATAAATAACGGTTTCATCCGCAGTGACGTACGCTTTGTTCGAATTCAACGCAATGGTTGGTTTATTGGACCGAGTAGGTGTAAACCCAGTCGGAACTTTTTTGGTTTCCGAAAACGCGTTGGTTAAATGAATTTTTCCAGTACCGTGAACAAGTTCGGTGCCGTTTTGTGTCAGTCGCACCCAATTTCCAAACCTCCCTAACAGTGCAATTTCTCCCTCTTCCGGCGTTGGATAATCGTATTTTTTGTTAATATCGAAAGTCCTGGCATATACTTTTTGTCCTCCGACATAATTCGGATGACTCGCATCTGTGTTGTGTGTTTCGGAATTCAATCTAGAGAAAATACTTGAATAAAACCAACCATACGGTGTGGACGCATGTATGGTTCCTCCAGTTGGCATAATAAAGCATTGCACCTGTTCGCCCTTTATCGGGACATTTCGATTGTTGCGAGAAAGTGGTAACGCTTGTATTTTTCTAACGTGGCCGGACGCCAAAATATCTGCATCTATACGTGATGTCGCAATATCAACCTCCGTCACTGTAGCTAATGCGATTTTGTCAAACTCCTGGGAGAAGCTTGAGTTGGTCGTCGATGGTTGTTGTTTTTTGTGGCCGTGTTGGTATACCATTTGACTCCGGTTCTAATTTTACTAAATCGTGTGCAATTGCAAACAATATTTCTTTGTCTGCTTGGCTGAGAGAATTAACTTGAATAACATCAATATCATCCTCCGCCTTTCCAATAATTTTTGTATTAACAACGCGTTGTGCTACCTGCAACAGTCGAGTTAACTGATCGGGTTTCTTGGATAATGTATCCAACAGGGATGAGATTGCTTCTTGTGTTGCCATCACATCTCCTGACGATTTTATTTTATTTTTTATAACGTCAAGCAACCCGTGCACGGTGTCTTCAACAGAAGAAATACTTGTATAAGTCTCACTGAAAAGATCCGACATAGTTTTTCCAGGAAATATTTCAACATCAAAAACGTCAAGACTGATTTTTTTTGGTGTCATGATATAATTGGAATTTTTTTAAGTAAAACATTCAGATCTTTTTTTGTTAGTCGAGTATCCATCCGGATATATGAAAATAAGTCTTGTTCGTAATCAAAATTAAATGAATCATTTTTTACAATTTCGTATAATTTAGAAATAATATCACGCTCAAAATTATTTGTATTTGATCGGGATGAAAGCTGGTTTAATCTATTCAAAAATTCATCTCGATCGAATTCGGTTTCATTTTCTGGATTTTGAATTTCATATGGATCCTGCAACGCTTCGTCATAGTAAATACTATGTTTTGAATTGGTGCAAC
>JACCDR012244681.1_pt1 | contig 13988 bp, 14 predicted proteins | sample 7446431 | NCBI WGS metagenome assembly JACCDR01 (sample SAMN15323443, study PRJNA562643) | freshwater metagenome | isolation source: river surface water | place: USA:Blue River Watershed | collected 2017-08-17 | reverse complement strand
GGGCGGAGATTTCCCGTTCATGCTCCTGGACTTGTTGGGCAATGGCGTTGTGGTCGGCCCTGAGCGCTTCATCTCGTCCCTCCCGTTCCGTCAGCAGCTTGAGAATTTTGGTCAGCGATGCGTTCTGAGCGCGCAGCTCGTCTTGAATGTGGCCCATCCACTCGCCGAGGCTCTCGCGTTCGTCAGGCGTCATGTAGCGCTCCCCAGGTTTTCGATCCGGCGATCCCGTCCGCGTCGAGGCCCGCCCGACGCTGAAAGCTCATGACCGCGGCGGCAGTCCTCGGCCCGAAGGCGCCGTCGCAAACCAGCCGCGCTCCGGCCTTGTTGAGCAGCTCCTGAAGGATGACCACGCTCGGCCCGCTCGCTCCAAGGCGCAACGTCGGGTCCACGGCGGGGAGCTGAGGCTCGGTGTCGTGCTCGTTCGGCAGGAGCGATTCGAGGCTGTAGAACACGATGCCGGCGCGCGGCCGCTTCTTCTCGCGAACGTCCGGCTGGTTGCCGTCGATGCTGTGGACGTAGCCGTCGTGCTCGTAGTCGAACAGGAAGTGATGCTGGTACGGCTTGTCCAGGTAGCAGATGTCCCCGCGGCTGGGCGTGACCGTCCGCTTGAGCTTGAGCGGGCCGACCATGCCGCTGCCGTCGATGCCCCATTTGAAGCCCGGAACGAGCCCGACTGCTTTGAGCCCGGCCAGGCAGAACGCGCCGCACCAAGCCTTCGCCTTGCCCGGGTCGTACCCGAGCGCCGAGCGCCAGTAGGCAGCGCGGTCGCCCGGCCCGATTTGGGCGCGTGCCCACTCGAGCAGACGCGCTCGCTCGTTGCTCATGGTACACTCCTTGAGCAAGTGACCCCGCGCTGCGCAAACAGCCGGGGTCGTGACCCACGAGGAGTTAGCTCATGGATGAGAGCATCGTTCGCAGATTCTGGGAGCACGTCAAGCCGGGTGAGGAAACCGACTGCTGGCCGTGGCTCAGCGAGGGAGAGATCCCAAAGGGTTACGGGAAGCTTTTTTGCAGACGCCCCGACGGCAGTCGCTATGTCCTGCGCGGGCACCGCATCAGCTACCTCCTCCACAAGGGTGCGATTCCTGATGGGCTCGTCGTGCGCCATGCTTGCGACAATCCTCCGTGCTGCAACCCCGCTCACTTGTTGATCGGAACCAAGGCAGACAACGCGCGCGACATGGTTGAACGAGGCAGAAGCAACAAACCAGCTGGAATGCGGCACCCGCGGCGAGTCCTGAGCGAGACACAGGTCGCAGAGATACGCCGTCGCTACGTGACGATGCGGCAACTTGCCCAAGAGTACGGTGTTGCCATCTCCACAATCAGTGGCGTGATTCATGGCGCAACCTGGCGCTGACATTCTCCTGTAACCACCATACGGCAGTACTCATTGACCCCCGGCTCCCGCTTGATGCTCGGGTCCTGGAGAATCATCAAGCACGCCAGCCGCGCCGACTCTAGCGACCCGTTGAGGACCTGGTCGCGGCGCTCTTCAGCAGTCGCCGCACAGGCTGAGGACAGCAGCAGTAGGCAACAAAGAGCCAGGCCCCGAGTCGCCATGTCACGGAGCCTTCCTTGCGTCGCCCAGCGTGATGCCGGGCGGGGCCAGGACCAGCGCGATCGGCTGGAACAGCCAAGCGTATTGCGGCGCCAGGAGGCTCACGGCGCCGGCTGCGGCTCCGAGCAGAACGCTGACGGTGCGGGGGCTGTTGGCGGATACTTTTCCGGTGGGGATGCGAATCATGATTACAGCTCCTGAATCCAGTTGGCGGGGAAGTCGTTGAGCCAAACCGCTTGCGCGGCAGTGAGCAAAAGCGTCTGCGCGATGCTGAGCGTTCGTCCGGCGGCCGAAGCCAGTTGGATGTGTTCAGCGAGGTTCGGCGGCAGCCAGCAGCCTCTGCGTACCCCTGGAGCCGCCTCCACCACGATGCCCGTGTACTGAAACGACCACTGCTGGTACGGGGTTCCGGCCGGGTTGGCCATGATGGCTTCGCGTTCCTGATCGGTCATCGCAAACCAGGCCGCTCGCAGGGCGTCCCGCACCGTGTCGTTCACGACAGGCGACCCGTTCACGTATCCGGGGCGCGGGTACTCCATGACAAAGTCCAGCGCCAGGCGGATAGCGCTGCAGTCTGCGATGGTACCAACGTAGAGCTTTTCGGTCATGGGGGTCCTTTCAGAAGAGTCCGAGTTGGGAGGCGATTTCGTAGGCGGCCGCGCCAGCCGCGAGAGCGGCCACGCCGATCGCAACCAGCTTGCCAGTCGAAACAGGAGCAGCGGGCTCAGCGAGAAGCGCGATGGCAGCGGCTTCGGCTGCGGCCTCCTCAGGTCGCCGCTTGACCGCAAACCCCTCCGTCTCGAGGTCCACGTCTTCCCGCGCGGCGAGAGCGGCATCTAGCTGGTCCTTCTCGCTTGCCGAGAGGCGGATGCGAGTCCCGGCGCGTTGGAGCTCGCTGGCCGTGTCGTCTTCGATCGCGATGACCGCAGCGCCGTCTGCTACCCACACCCCGACCGCGTCCACGGTCCAGCCCGGCGGGCGAGGCCCCGTGCCGTCCCAGGTCTCAGGGGAGACCACGTGGATGCCCTTGCCGACCTGGACGCCGCGGCGTGGGTAGCCGAGCGCCTTGCTGACGACGGCCTGCAGGGCCACGGCTTCAGCCTCGGTCGTTCGGAGACAGCGCTGCGTTTTGGCCATCAGAGTCCGCCTCCGTACTTGTTGTTCCAGAAGGCCGTGATCGCCGCGTCTTCGGGGCCGGTGATGAGGCCGCGCACCCATGCGACCGCGTGCACCTCGACGTTTGCCGCCGTGCCAGTGCGGTTTGCGCCGACGCGCTGCCCGGGGCTTGCCTGGCTGCCAGCGTTGCCGCCCGTGACCGGGGTCCCGCCGGAGCCGATGCGCACGAAGTCAGCGACGCTGTTCGTGTACTGCGCCGTCACGATGCCCCACGTGTTGAGCGTCAGTCCGTTGTTGGCGTTGGTCGCGGTCGAGTTGGCCTGCCCCAGATTCGGCGTGGTGGTGAGGTTGCGGATGACGAGGTTTGCGGCGCCACCGGTGCCGCTGATGATGTCGTCATTGCTGGTCCAAGTCGGGCAGCGAACGAGCGCGTAGATGGTGGTCGGGTCGCCTGCTGACGGGCTCGAGATTGCAAAGATGTGCTCTAGGAAGTCGTTGACGTTGTCGCAATCGACGTAGGGCTCATTGTTCAACCCGCCGGACGCGACATAGAGCGGTTGATTTGCCGCGGTGCCTTGCGTGAGGTGGCGCCCGTTCGTGCTCTGGTCTGCCCAGTCCGACACGTTGCCGGCATTGAGCGTGATGCCCAAGTCCGCCTCAACCCAGCGCAGCAGGCGCGTCGAGCCCAGCGTGGCTAGCAGGTCGGGGAAGCCGCTCACGAGGTCGATGTCCACACTTGCGGTGCTGTCGATGGTGCCAGTCTCGCCGGCCAGGCCTTCCCAGTAGCGCTTGGCGACCACGGAGAGGTTGGTGCCGGGCGTGGCTCCGGTCGTGTCCCAGTCGGCCGTCCAAACGCCGGCCGTGTCGCTGTTGGCGGTCGCGCGAAGAACGCCGTCTACGTAGAACTCGACTTTGGTGGTGTTCGCGTCGAACCCGTCAACGGTCCCGGTCGCCTCGAACGTCAGCAGGTCGCCAATCGTGACCGATGCCTCGTCGAGCGGAGCGTCGAGCGACGGGGCTTCGGGTGCGACGGTGATGGTGGCCGTTGACGTAAACTCGCTCGGGTTGGCTTCGTTGAAGAAGCGCACCTGCCGCGACCCAGGCGTGATGTCCGGGTAGGTCGTCGCGTAGGGCGTCGTCACCCCGGTTTGGATGTTCACGTCCACGACGGGTGAGACGTCCACGAGGGTGAGCGACAAGCCGGCGTCTCCCGAGGTCGCGCTGATGGCTGGGTCGTCGCCTTCGTCCGCAGTGCTCGGCGCGCTGATGGTCGCGAAGGGCGGGGTCACGTTGCCGCTGGCTGCCGACATGCGTCCACGGTGCAACCTGAGCGGGTTGCGCCGAGCAAACGCCATGAGCAGAACCGCGAGCACTAGCGTCCCCGGCCCTTGCCTCGCTTGATGCGGATGACCGGATGGCGACTCACGGCCCTGCGCTCGCCCCGTCTACGGTCCTCCGGGGACCGCTGCCGAGGATCTGAATGAAGCCAGCCCCCGAACCCTCGATGACGATGTAGTTGTCCTGTCCGCCGAGCATGTAGTCCTCGTGCTCCCCCGCCGCGAGCTGGTAGCCCAGTGTTGCGCTCGTGGATGCCTGGGAGGTCGTCAGCGTCTGGTCCACGTCTCCGGTGTTATCCGGACGGAGGTAGAACGCTACGGCCACGCTCGCCTTGATGCGTACCCAGCGGCAGCGGATCTGCTCGTCCAGGGCAACGACAGCCGCGGTCGCCGTGACGGCGATTTGCTGCAGGTTCTTCTTGCCGTCCTTCAGCCTGGGGGGTTGGATTCGTTCGGTGGTGTTCATGATGAGCTGTCCGTGATGAGCCCGAGGGCGGCGAGTTGAGTGAGCAGACTGGCGAGAGCCGCGTTGCCCCCGCGCGAACCGGTCACAGTCGGCTTCGCAATAGGCGCGGTTCCATTGAACGCAACGCCCGTGCCGTTGGCTCGCACGTTGTTAACCCACAGCTCTTCCCAAAGCAGCGAAGACGACCCTAGGTCACGGGCGTTGTTGTCGAGCGGGAAGAAGCCGGTCGCGTCGAGCGAGTAGCGCTCAGTGCCGGCGATAGCCCAGCGAAACCGTGAGCCGCCGATGTTGTAGTAGAACCACGCAGCTGCTGAAACGGCTGGGTCGCACCATAGCAGCCCGCTGGTGTGGTTGGTGGGCCCGCTCAGCGCGATGTAGTTGGTGGCACCGTTGCCATCGAGCGCCGCCCAGGCATTGCCGTTGTACTGGCTGCCGCTGATGGCTGAGTTGTCGCGGCTCCAGAGAAACTTGAGCGGGAAGGTCGAGGGCTCGGTGTCGGCGCCGTAGCACCAGCGCACGTTTGCCGCGTCGTACTGCGACTCGCGCCGCGAGTTGTCCTGGTTCATCCCGCGACCGCGCACGGTATGATCGCGGCCGTTGCCGACCATCGTCTGTGTGCCGCCGCTGTTCGCGTACCAGCCGCCGTCGATGTAAACGCCCACGGCGCAGCTGCTGACGGTGGCGTCGCGCAGCTCGAGGTAGCTACCTGTTTTCCAGATGTAGGCGCCGTAGTTGCGGTCGCTGAGGGTGACCCCGTCGTTGCAGACCACTGAGCTGCCGTCTCGCACCAGGAGACCGATGCTGCCGCCCGCGTCAGACCCGGTGAAATCCACCAGGTTCGTTCCGTCGCCAACGCTTCCGTGCGAAAGGCGGTAGTAGCGCGCGCCAATCAGCGAGGAACCGCGAATGGCCCCAACGAAATTCATGTCGCTGAACTCGGTACAGTTGAAGTCGCAGAACGAGTTGCCCGACCCGCGGCACGTCTCGAACGTCGCCAGCGAGCCGTTCTGGACGATGAACCCACACGACTCGCCCGGCGTGGTGGTCCAGTCGCGGCACTCGATGTTCTTCACGTAGACGCGCACGCCGTCGTTGAAGTTCAATCCGTTCTGCGCCGTTGCCCCGGAGCCGTCAATGAACGTGTCGGGAGCGCCGGCCAGCAGCGTACCCTCGATCACCAGCACGGTCGGCGACACGACGCCGTCAATCACGCCGCCTTCGGTGAACGTGCCGGCGGCCAGCTTGAGTTTCCAGTCGCCCTCGGTCGCAGGCGCGTACTGGGCCCACGAGTCCATTGCCTTCTGAACCGTCGAGATGGGCTGCGATGCAGAAAGCCCGTCGTTCGTCAGCGAGCCACCCGAGGCCGCCACGTACAGGGTGTTCTGTTGCCCCGCCTTAGGCTCGACGTAAAACGTGTCTGCCCCCCGGACGATGCGGCCCGGTCCACGATGCCGGACCGAGTGCAGGTTGGCGATGCTGGCGTTGAAGGTGTACGCGCCGGGTGGCCAGTACAGCTCGGCCTGCTCCGCGAGCGCAGCAACAATCAACGGCGGGAGCGCCGCGTCGTTCTGAGCCCCTGAGTTGCTCGGTGAGACGCCGGCCGACGTCACGTCGTACTGGCGGAGCAGCCCGCTTACCCCGAGCTTCTGGGTGACACCGGCGTCCTGGACCAGCGCGTAGGTGTTCGGGGTTGCTGCCGCGAGAAGAGGCAGCTCCTCCACTTCCTTGAGGCTCATAGCTCCTTCATCCTATACCGCAGCCGCCTGCTGCGCCTGGAGCCATCGTTCACCGTGATGCCCACGAGCAAATCGGCGTGCGTGATGAGGAAGGAGCCGTAGACCAGGAACCGCGTCACCGTTCCGTCCAGCTCCTGAGACTGCACCGTGAGACCTGGCTCCGGCAGGTAGGTCACCGACTGGATGGTCGCGCCCGCGAGCACGTCCCTCCAGTCGATCTCTCGCCAGACCTTCTCATAGGCGTCGATGTCAACGGTTCCGAGCATGTCTCCGTCGCTTTCCTTGGCCCAGTATACCCGAGGGGTCTCATGGACCCAGAACCGAACGTGCTTGTTTTGCCGCTCGACCTGCTCGCCGTAGCCGATGAGCGGGCCGATGATGGCGACCACAGGCGCCGCGACGGCGGCTGAGCCCAAGGCTGCGATGGGGTGACCCCCGAGCGCGTCAAACGTCACAGGAGCAAGTCCCTCCAGCGCCGCCGACGGTGCCCGCCGCTGCGTTGCCCGCCGTTCCGATCACTTCGGTCCGAGTGCCGGCCGTGAGGTTGAAGTAGTGAATCGTGCCACCGTAGCCACCGCCGCCGCCTGTCCCAGCCACGCCGGTTCCCGTCTTCGCGCCCCCGGCGCCACCCAGACCACCAGGGGCGATAAGGGCGCCGCTCTTCGAGCCGATGACCGTCCCTGCCACCATGTGGATGTAGCCACCGCCCGCTCCGGCGCCGCCACCGCCACCGCCGCGATTACCCGCCGCTGGGGCGCCGCCTGCGCCGCCGCCACCGCCCGTGGATTCGACGACGCCAGCCACCGTGGAGGAGGAGACCTTGAGCACGGCGCAGTTCAGGTCGATGACGCCACCGCCGTTGCCGCCTGCGCCGCCGCCACCGCCTGCGGTGCCATCACCGCCGCCGCCACCGCCGCCAGCGCCACCGGCCCCACCCATGATGTGGGAGACAACGCCTGCGTTTTCACGCATGAGCGGCTCGTCGGCGGAAAAATGGGTGAACCCAGAGACGCTTCCGCCCGTAGACCCGGCACCGCCTGCGCCGCCTGAACCAGCACCGCCCCCGCCTGAGAGCGCGCCTGGACCGCCGTTGGAGACCGCAAGATTCGAAGCCGCAGACCCGGCAGAGCCCGCCGCTGTACCGCCCGCCCCGCCAGCCGCGCCGCCGCCTGCTCGCCCCACGGTGTTGGCTCCTGTGAGCGACGCCGCCGCGCCAGCCGTGCCGTTCGGTAGCCCATCGCCGCCGCCGCCGCCAGCATTCGTGACGGCACGAGTGATGGTCGCCTGGGAGACGTCGAACACACCCTGGACGCGGACCTTCCAGCCGTTGGTCACCAGGAGCCCCGTCCCCGAGATGGAGAGGTTCCGGTAGTTCTTGTTCTGCGTGATGACCGTGGTGCCGGCGCTGATCGAGAGGTCGCCGTCTGAGCCGTCGCCGAAGAGCCGAACGAAGGCCCCTGCCGAGAGCTTGCCCTCGTGAGCCACGAACACATTCTTGGTGCCCGAGCTGAAGGAGACAGGCGTTGCTGCGCTGCCGGCGAGCGGCTGCTCACGGACCAGGTCCGAGGCGCTGAGGTAGCCGTAGCCGATCTCCCACTCACTCGTGGACTGCCCCTCGATGACGTAGAAGAACCGCTCACTCGCTGCGTAGACGGACGTGAGTGCTCGGTAGCCGCTCGGAGTCGTGCCCAGCGTCAGGTTGCCAGTGCCGGTCGCCGTGGTCTCTTGCTTGCAGCGGTCGAGTAGTCGGATCATGTTCCTACCGGCAGGGTGATGCGAATGGAGGGGGCAGGGAACGCCTCTCCTGCGGTCCAGGCGTCTTGGGCCAGAACGAGGTCGGCGCCCACGGTCATGTCGAACTCCGCATTGGTGCCACCGAACTGGAAGAACCGCGCGAAGGTCGGTGTGCCTGAGCTGGCTACCGTCCCGGCTCCGATGATGAGCGACAGCACGCCGCCTGCGAGGCTGAATGCGGTGCTCGGGATGGCGCACTCCACGATGAGCGTGTTGCCGCTGAGCGCCGTGTCAACGTCAGTTGGCTGCGTGCCGTTGTAGAAGCGCACGACGCCGAGATTGAGCCGGACTCCGAGCGACTGGAGCAGGCCATTTCTGAGGGAGAGGCTGGCTTTCATCGGGGCGGCTCGTCGAGTTCCATCCTATCAGACTCGCTCATGTACCGCTTGTTCAGACCGGTCTCTCCGCCCGACGCTGAGCGGTCAGCGCGCTCCTGGTCCATCTTGTAGCGGGACTGGTGCGTCGCCTGCTGAAGCGCGATGAAGTCGGGCTCGAGGCTCGCGTCGAGCGGCGTACCGAGCACCAGCGAAGCCTGAACGCGGCGTTCGTAGGCGATCTGGTCGGGGTGCTCGGTGACGGCCCTGGACGCTTCGCTGCGGATGTACGACACGAACTCCGGAGCACTCGCCTCGGCCGCAGCGACTGCCTGGGGGGTCAGCTCCCCGTCTGCCGCCATCTCGAGGATGCTGGGCGGATCGAGAGCGGCACTCGACATGCGGATGAAGTTTGCATAGTCGTCGTCAGTAAGTGGCGCCGAACGGCTGCCGTAGAGCCGGAGCTGCGGCTGGATGGGCAGGTGCCCGAGCACGAAGTCGATGCCGCGGGCGGCTTGGCCCACCATCTCGTCGCGCGTGCCTGGGAGCATCGGCTCCAAGTCAGGCATGATGCTGTCGATCTGCTTTTGCAGCTCGGGCAGTCGCTGCCGAGCCTCCACGAGCTGCTGCACCGATCGCGTGTAGGTGCGCTCCCTGTCGGCGCCCTTCTCCTCGAGCGCGTGGGCGATGACCGCGGCGGTCTTGCCGTGGGCTCGGTTGGTCTTCTTCGCCGCGCGGCCGACAGCGCCGCCGGCATCCTTCAGCGTCTCGAGCGGCTGCAGGCCGAGTAGCCCCGCCACCCCGCGCGCCACGCGACTCTCGGTCTGGTCCGCCATGCGCTCCACAACCGCGCGCATCTGGAGCAGGCGCCCCGGGTTCATCGAGAGCAGCGCGCCTGCCACGGCGCCTGCCTTACCACCGAGCACTGCGCCCACCGCCATGCGGCCAGCGAAGTTCGGGGTCATCGGCGAGAACCCGAGCATGGCCTGAGCCTGGCGCTGCGAAGCGTTTAGGTAGACGGCGCGATCGAGCGACCCGCGCATGCGCTTCAGGCTCTCGATGCCTGCCTGGAGCTGCTGACGTGAGGCGTCGTCGAGGCCTTTGAGCTTGAGCGACTCGCTCATGAACGTCATCTGGTCGTCGAAGTGCTCACGCAGTCGTTCGAGCTGCTTGAGCTGCTTCGGATCGCTCATCTGCTCGAGGCCCTTGCTCACCTTGACGTCGTCGATGACGCGCGCCTCGCGCCAGGGGTCTTTCGGGTCGGGCCTTCCGATCTTCTTGACGAACAGCCCGTCGAACTCGCCCGCGACGCCGATGTCCTGGTGCGCCAGCGCGTTCATTCGCTTCTGGAAGCCCGCGAACTTGTCGCCCCAGACCGTGGGGTCCTCGAGCACAACACGCAGCTCTTCGTACAGATCGCGAGCGAGCATCGCTGAGCGGTCTCCGATGGCTACGCGGTCGCCGGCCTTCGCGAACGGCGTGAGCTGCTTCTTGAGACTGTCGAGCGCTGCTGCCGCCTCCGAGCGGGTCCCGGTGAGCACCGCGCCCTCGTAGTTCTGGAGGTTGCCGAGAATCTTTCGGATGTCCGATGGCGCCGCGTTGACGCCCGTTGGGAGCGCCTGAAGCCCGCGAGCCGCGTCACGGTACTTCGCGATGACCTCGAGCGGCTTGATAGCCCACGAGCCCTGCTGACCGCCCACGGCGCGCATGGCGTCGTCGGAGAGCTTGGACGCGGCGAGGGCTTGCTCGAGGGCGCTGATGGTCTCCTGGTGACCGCCGACCATCCCGGAGATGAGTCGCTCCTTCAGGGAGGAGCCAGGAGCGGCGCCCAGGGTCCGGCTCAGGTTCCTTAGCGCATCGGGGCTCACCGAGTCCAGCGCCCTCTCCACGAACGCCGAGCGCTTCGCCGAGTCTGCGGCCCAGTCGCCCGAGGACGCCGCCGCTTCCCGCACGGCGCGCGCTACGTCGTCGTCGCCAGCCATGCCCGTGCCGACCAGCTCTTCGATGTGCTGGCGCTTCGTGCCGGCGTTGAGCTGCTTCATCGCCAGCTCGCGCGCCTCGAGGTAGGCGTTGCCGTCCTGCACGAACTGCCGCTCAGCGCCGGCCAGCTCGTCCTGCGAGAGGAAGGCGTCGGCGCGCGCGCGCTTGCCCACGGGCCCCGAGTCCGCCAGCATCGCGCGGCGCTCGGCCGACACGTCGCCGTTGGCCATGGCCTGCATGCGCTGCCAGGCTGAGGGGTCCTTCACGCCGAACTCGCGCTGGGCGATCTTCATTCCGTCCACGTCGCTCACGCCGGCCCTGAAAATGTCGTCCAGCTTCGACTCGTCCGCGGCGCTGAGCGCCTCGTTGACGGTCCGGCCGGCGAGCTTACCGAGGGCGCCCTCGACGGCGCCGAACCCACCGCCGAGCACCCCGCCGAACAGCAGGCCCGGGACCACCTCGGAGCCGAAGCGCTGAGCGGTCAGGGGCGCGTTGTCGGCGTGGGCCTTCGCCACGCTCTCCATAGCCCCGTAGGTCGCGCCCTCGAGCGCGCCTTGGGCGCCCCGCGCGAACACGGTCCGGAGCGCTGTCGAGCCAGCCCCAAGCCCCCGAGCGGCAGCCTGGGCGCCTGCGTCGATGGCTCGGACTGGGCCTCCTAGGAGCAGCCCCCCGACCATGCCGGCCACCTCGCCACCTCCGACCAGCCAGGGCGAGTCCTCGCTTAGCAGCTCGTGGACCCGGTTGCCCTCGGGCAGGGCCAGGTCGATGAGGGGAGTGAGCGCGCCGCGGGCCACGCCGTAGCCGAACTTGCCGGCGTCCGGAGCCGCCGCCGCCGCCTCCACAGGGATCTGCTCCGAGCGCAGCGCGCGCGCCATCCCCAGCTCGGTCGGCTGCCAGCCGCGCCGCAGCATCTCGACGGCGTCGCCGGGCTCGACCTCGACGGTCTGCCCCTCGTCGTTCGAGAGCGTGACGCGCTCCTGCCGCGAGGCGACGGGCAGAGTCGGGGTTCCGGGCTCCTGAGGGGCGGTCATTTTAGCTTGGCCGAGTCCCTTTGGCGCTTCTCGCCAGGCGTTGCTGGATTGAGTGCTCGTCCGTTGACGCCGACGAACGGACTCGTCAGGCCTGCCCAGCCGTGGCGGCCATAGTAGAGGTTTCCGATCTGCGAGCCGCCTGCCGGGTCGGGTTCGCCGCCGACCGTGGCCTCCACGCCGCGGGCGATGCCTTCCCACTCGGCCTTCAGCTCGTTGTTGAAGTTCTGAAGCCCGTTGATCGAATACGAGCCCTGCTTGAACATGTCGCGGATGACCTCGCCCGTGGTGAGGTTCGCGCCGGAGAGCTTGTGCAAGCGCCGCTCGTTGGCCTGAAGCAGGAGCGAGACCATGTGCTTCTGCTTCTCCGGGAGTGCAGCGAGTACCGCGGTCGCCTTGACCGGGTCCTTCGTGGTCGCTGCTTGCGCGAGCGCGCCCCAGAGCATCTCATCCTTCTCGAGCCCGGCAGCCCTCATCTGCTTCATGAGGTTGTCGTAGTGCTCAATGGTCTGCTGCGTGACGTTGGCGCCGCGCTTCTCCATCTCCTCGCCGAACTTCAGCACCTGCTCGCGGATGTCTTTCTCGCCAGCGCTCGGGCCCTTCGAGCCCGCACCACCACCGCCCACCGCGAACACGCCGCCCGGGTTGAACCGGTCCGTCTGCGAGGACTGCTCCTGGAGTTTCGTCGCCGTCTCACCGATGAGCGCCTGGCGCTCCTTCGAGAGCTTGGCCATGAAGTCGAGCAGCTGCGGCGACTGCATGTCGAGCTGGTACTGGGTGGCGATCTGCTCAACCATCGTCCCGATGGCGTCGTAGTACATCGCCTTGGTGACGTTGAGCGCCGCTTGGTCGTCACCGGCAGCCTGGCGGATGCGCGCGTAGACCGTGTCGTTGAGCTTCGCTCGCTCGCCGAGTCGCGAGAAGGCTTCCTTCTCCTGGTCCACCTTCGCGTTGATGTTCGCCTGGGTGCGATTGAACAGGTCTTGCAGCGGCTGGTTGCCGCGCCGGCCGATCGCGCCGCCGATGGCGCTGAGCCCCGCAGCGAGCCCATAGGTGAGGCTCCGGCTGGTTCCGCTCTTGTCGAGCCACTCACGGATGGTGCGCGGCTGCTTGCCCAGGCTCTCCATCTCGGTCTGAATCCGCTGGAGCTTGGCCATCTGCTCAGCGCGCTCGGTGTCGTAGCGCTGCTGGATAGCAGTCTGGTCGCGACGCAGCGCCTCCTCGGCCTTGAGCTTGTTGTTCTGCACCTCGAGCAGCATGCGGCCCTGGTTGGCCTGCGCGTCCTGCGCCTGGAGCATCCCCTCCTCGCGCTGGATCTCGCTGCCCTTCTGCAGCGTCATCATATCGTCGCGGCTCTGCGGGTCCATGCCCGAGGCGCCCTGCGCTGCCGTGCGGCTCGCCGGCTGCCAGCTCGGGTTCACGCGCACGAACTGCTGCGCCTGCTGCTGCGAGGCGCCCGTCGCCGCCATGAAGGCGCGAATCTTCTCCTCAGCCGAAATGCCCGAGAGCCCGCGCTCGGTGACTTCGCCCTTGGCCTGCTCTGCGGCGCCGGCCTCGGCCGCCAGCACATCCTCAGTGGCTCCGCCGGAGATGGCCGAGAGCAGCGCCCGCCCACCCGCGTTGTGCGGGGAGTCTGCGCCCTGGATCTGATGACCCGGGATGGCACCCTCCGGCGTCTTGTAGTCCTTCGGGACCTGCGGGCCCGTCACCTTGCCCATGTCGATGCCGCCGTCCTGACCAGCCGCTAGCTTGAGGCCCTGCGGCAGCCCTACCCTGTCGGGGGCAGCAGGGGCCGGCGCTGGAGGCGCAGCCGGGGCGCCGACTGCGGTGTCCGCCTCCGCCAGCTCCTGCTCATGCGCCTGGAGCGCCGCTGCCACCTGCTCGCGCATCGACTTGACGCTCGGCTCGGGCGCCGCCGTCGCGCTGAGGCGCGCGCGGATCTTCTGCTCATCCTCGGGAGTGAGCGCCTGTCCGGAGCGAACGTAGATCGGCTCAGCCACTCACATCCCCCTTGCCTGGCGCGCGGCTGCCCAGTCGAGCATCGCGAGGTCAGGCTGCGTGGGGGTCGGCATCACGGCGCCCTGTGCTACGGGAGCGGCTGCGGGCGGGCCCATCTGCGGCACCGGTCCGCCCGAGCCGCTCACCGAGTCGATGACGCCCTGGTCCATGCCCGCCGTCGTCGGAGTGTTGCTCGGAGGCGGGGCTCCAGCGCCACCCAGCGGGCCGCCGGTCTGCCCGCGCTCCATCATCAGTCGCTGCGTGAAGCGCTTCTTCTGCTCCTCGAGCGCACCTGCGTCGGTCGGCGGCGAGTACTGAGCGTTCGATGGAAGGAACGCCTCGTTGGCCCGCTCCTGGCGCGCAGCGTCCACGACGTTCTTGTAGGTCTGCGGCTGCCCGCCGCCCTTGATGTAGCCGTCCTTGTCGTACTTGTTGTACAGCTCGGCGTAGCGCGCGCCGATGCCGGGATTCTTGGCCGCCGAAGTCGCGCTCGTGGGCGTCGCTGCGGCAGACGCGGCAGGCTTCTCCTTGCCGGCCATGCCCTTGTCGAGCCCCGCTGCGAAGCCGCTCGAGGCGTTCAGTCGCGCGCTCTCCTGCTCGGTTGCCTGGCGCTCGTTTCGGTTCTTCTCGAGGACCGCCATCAGCTGCTGAAGCAGGT
>JACCDR012200498.1_pt1 | contig 13990 bp, 13 predicted proteins | sample 7446431 | NCBI WGS metagenome assembly JACCDR01 (sample SAMN15323443, study PRJNA562643) | freshwater metagenome | isolation source: river surface water | place: USA:Blue River Watershed | collected 2017-08-17 | reverse complement strand
TACTTTGCTGCGTATGTAAAGTTTCCTCTACATCCACATCGATCAGCCGCTTTCATAAGATTTTTTCTTACTAATTACGCCCATCGCTTTTGTTGATATTTAACCATAATCAACTTCTGGAAGGTATTACCTTCCTAAGGTCTTACACTTTCCACGTATAAGATTATAGTGATTTTGTTGTGTTATGACGACTCATATCAAACTCCCTGTATCTAACCTCACAACTGGTTATTACGCCTGAATTTGATATTACCTATTTGACCGAAATCTAAATAGGCCACCTATCTGGAAATAATAGGGACTATATACACCATCCATTGTGACAAATGTATTTTGCGTCTATCTATCACTAATATAACATGCAAATATTCAATTTTTTTTCTCACATAAACAATACTTTTTACACTCCATAATTCTCCTCAACATACGTACGAAACCTGGAATTATTAATTCCTAAATCCGTAAATCCAGCACTAAATACATAAACACCGGCGATATTTGGAGCATTTGCGTCATTATTGCTTGTTGTATATCCATGTTGTATTGTTAAAGAAGTTCTAGTAGTATCGAGTACTGCATTAACTTTACTGATATCATTAAAAGATACTACACTAGTACCAGTAACGAAATTTACACGATAATTACTTGCATTCGACGGCGATGTTATAATATTAAATATATATAATTTCCACACGCCTTGTGAAGAAGACACATTTGTAGACGCCGAATTAGATCCGCAAGAATATCCCATAACAACATTTCCAGAATTATCTCTATCTAATGTAACTTGAAAAGTTGTAGTTCCATCAGCTAATATAACACTGAGAGGATCAAATAATGTATAATTAGGTATATAAGCAACTATACCGATTAAAAGATGTTCCAAATTCGATATTCTTGTAAAATTATTTATTGATATTTTGCCAAACATTTGAATACTTGTATCACCATTGGGTAAAAGTCTAATAGTATCGATATTCGGGCGTCTTGGCGTTTGTCCTATGGATGCCGCTGCAACTCCCGTCACCCCATAAGATACTTCCGTCCAGTTATTTATATTAAGCGATGTTCTTCCTATTCCGTACATACTTTCAAATCGTGCAACACAAGAAGATGTAACGCTAGTACCTGCGTATGATCCTGTTCTGGGTGATATGCTAGTACCAAGTAGTTGGTATATGACATTTTGATTAGCAAGGCTATCATTATTATAATCAATACGTTGTGAAGTAAGAAAATTTATTCCCGCTTTTTGTAAAACTTTATAAAATGATTGCAGACCAGAATATTCATAGGTATTAGCTCCGTCTATTAATACAATATTTCCATTATATTTTTTGTATGAATTTTTGTCAACACTTGTTCCATTTGTATAGTTTGTTATACTAGTATCTATCGTATATGTACCTACGTTTGTTACAACTACAGTACCCTTTGTATTCGGCGTACTTTGTGGACTCGAACATATCAAACAATTTACAGTTAGTCCGCTGTTGCATGTAATGATTATAGTAGATTTTATATACCTGTTATAAACGTTATTATAATCGTTGTATTTATTATATATAGAACTTATTTCTGATTTTTTAATCATAATTTCATTAACGCCATCATATAATGTAATAAAGTCCCGATAAAAATATAATAATAATAAGTTGATACAATTTTGGTATGTAGTTGCATCAAATAACTCAATATTTATCTCTTTGTTGTTTATGGCAGACATTATTATATAACTCAAAATAAATTATGTTTAGTGACTAAAACGTAATTAAATATTAAATTAAATGTCGAGTCATGTATTAAGTGTCGAGTTATGTATTAAGTATTAAATTATGCACTAAACTCTTCATCAAATTATGCACTAAACTCTTCATCAAATTATGTATTTACAGTTTTAGTCACTTCTTTGCGCAGCTGTTCTATCTGTAATGGAATTAAGACTCTTCTGCTGATGATATTAATTTTAAAAGTATTCAAAGAATATATGACGCCAGAATAATATGGGGGTGGTACTATATTGATTATCATCTGGTTAGTGGAGTTATTATATCGCATAACAGTTACAGGGACTCCTTTGGTGTTTAAATATTGTATTAAATAGTTTTTGACGAATGTTGGTTTATCTATTACACTAAGAGAACCCACGTCAATATTATTGTAGTCTAAGTTAAAATCGGTAATATATGCCTTTTGTTCTACTCCTATGGGCATTAATGCAGTCCCATTATTTGATGTTGTCACTAATATCTGCGATACACCTAGAGCTGTAAAACTCAATCCTTCTATGGCAGGAGAAGGCAGAAAAATATTTGATACTGTATCATTAAGAGTTATAGTTAAACTGTCAAGTTTGTCGATACTAGACTGCATATATATGTAACCATTATTTCTCGGCGTCACTAAAGTAGTCATCGCTTGATAAGTACCATCATAAGTATTATTCTCATAAGTACAATCAGCTAATAAACTATTCTTAATTACTTTGAATGAATTACGAATGTTTGAATATCCGCCGTTATTATACATAGTAGTACTACCATTGTCAGTATTAATACTAGATTTAATTTTATCCAATATCTCATCTATTTGTATTCCTATAACTCTAGTAGCTGGAGTTTTTACATGTAAATAATCACCAACGAAGAAATCATCAGATGTTGTAGTCAACGGTGATCTGTTAATAGCAGGAGCATATAAAGTATAATGCGGGATTCTGAACGGCATTACTCGTATTCTAGTAATATTAGATAATGGCTTTTTAATTAATATATCTCCTTGTGTGTTATATTGTGTTACCAAATTAAATCGAATAGAATCCCCTACAATATCATTGAACAGAAACGAGAATGTATCTAAATTAATATATTCCGTTATGTATTTATGTCTATAAAAACCCATATCCAATTTATTATTAATGTTACCAACAATAGTTTGAATCTGCGTTGTATCTGGCATATTCGGAACCGGCACATCATCGGTAAAGAATTTACCATTAGATAAATTGCTTGTAGCAATGATGTCTAGTGCATTTTCACTATTATCTCCTTTTGATAAAGTAAAATTCATAAAATCATGCATTGTTTCTTGATATGTGCTATGTTCATCATGATAATCATTTCCGTCAGGATATTTTTCTTTTATTTTTTCTGAAATAATTTTCGCCATGACAGAAATTAAAGTATGGGTATCTTTTCTACTACTTAAAGTCTTTTCATTAACAGCGCGTTTTATTAATGTGAACATATATTTTCGTTTATTTTCATTGTCGATGATTCCTCTTTCGATTATTTTTCTTGCAATATTCTTCATAATTTCTAGTTGATTCATTAAATTTTAAGTTTTATACACTTTTGTATATACTTTTAGAATTATTATTTTAGAAAAAAACATATTAAAAAACATTAACTATGTACATATACACATGCACGCCAAAGTAGTTATATTAGGTGTTATATTGTTATTAATGATAATAGTTAATATAATAGTTATATTTTCGTTACAATTATCACTAGATGATTGGTGGTACATATTTTTGTTATATGATGGTATAGCTTTAGTATCATCTGCTGTTATTTTGTATTTTATACCATGTTGTGACACGGAATTACCAAATGAACCTAATATTCAACAAATGGTTAATCCTAACCCTGAAGGAATACCTAATGTATAATACCTAATGTATAATAACTACAATATTATTAGAAAAATTGAAATTACTTAAATAAACTAAAACATCAAATGTCTTTACAATTTATTAGTACAGAATTAAGTAACGCGCTACAAAAAAATACTCAGCTCTTTAACAATATAATAGAACGTAGATGTATTAATAATTGTTGCATATTTAAGTTATTAGATATTCCATTACAAATACCAGATTATAAACCACATGTTTTAAAAGTCGGAGCATTAATTACAGATCCCAAATCTAATAAAATATTATTAGTAAAAGGAAAATATACTGACATCTGGGGCATATCAAAAGGCTCTATAGAACCAAATGAAACTATAGAATCAGGTGTAATACGTGAAGTACTAGAAGAAACGGGAATATTGTTGTATCCTGAAGAACTTACAGATAAAATAATAGATACAAAAAAAGAGCAAATATTTTATGTTGAAAGAAATGAAAGTGTTCTAGAACCATGTGATGTTAATGATGCAGTAGGTATTGGATGGATTAAATTAGAATGTCTTACACTTATGCTTACAGATTATAAAATATCTATCAATAATATTACAAGAAAAATTTTAAGCAGAATGTACGGTATACACGTTAAATAAGTACATCAAACATCAGTACATACAGAAGTAAATGTCAATCATACAGAAAAATGATATAACGCACAACCAGTGCCGCTACACAATATATTTCTGCGAGATGCATATGTGTTCACTTTAATATCTTTCGTCATAGCATCATAACTTAATCCATATATATTATGTGATTGTTCTAGCATATGTCGAATTATTTGTACTTGTTTTTTATTTTTAAATATAAATTTATATTTTTTAAATCTATTAAGTTCATGATTTTCGAAAAAGTTCAAAATTTTAAATGAACACAGATTTTCACAATAACCGCGACCTTCTGTTAATTCATGAATATTTTTTGGAATATCAAAATTTCCGTCTTTATCAGACTCTCCTATATGATACCATTTATCATATTCGTAGTCATTTGCTACATATACATCATATGGACCTAAAGCAGAAGGCATTTTAATTTTAAATGTGAATGATTGTAAAATACATTCAAGTACTCTATTGACTAGTCTTGTAGGAGTAATACTATACTCTTCTGTAAATTTATAAATAAAATTGCGATCGCCATCATTACATAAATCGCCGGATTCTAATTCTTTATCATGCATTTTCCATAAATTATCTTCGACTTCATTATTAGTTTCTTTTGATTTATTCTCTGTATCGTCTGTTGTATTAATGTTATTTTTTGTACTGTCTGTTGTATTAATGTTATTCTCTGCCCCTTCTACGGTATGTATATGAAATATTTTAGAATGTTTTTTTCCTAATACATCATATCCATTACTTTCTAACCATGCAATATCCATTTTATATTATATGTGTAATATTAATTTAATGTAAAATACTTATTAAAAAACTAATACGTATATCGTCAAAAAAATATTAAAAAATGAAGAAGAAACGAAAACAGCGAACCGTTAACATCCCGACTTCATTTTGATAGATATACCAAATAGGTCTAACCGACCATGCAGGTATAAACATTATATTTATAATGCATATATTGAATACGAATTAATAGAGCTATACCCTATTAATATTCAATATTATAGGTATAAAGTAACCAGTTATTTGAAACTGATTAATATAATATGGTAGAATATAAAATATTCACCAAATACCGTAAAAATATTCAATTTTTTATTGAAATCATCATCGAAATTAATATGTTAAGTATAAATGCGTAGTTTATGCATATTGGCATATCTATGGTGAATATTGGCATATCTATGGTGAATATTGGCATATCTATAATAAATATCTATAGTGAATATCTATAATTAATATAAGCTTTTAAATGTGATTGTTATATTACTTACTAAAATGTGCTAGAAATGGCATATTCAAATAACGAAGAACAGAATGACATGTTGAATAATATACGGCCTTTGAATAATATACCACCACCACCGTTATCAGAACCGCCGTTATTATCAAGAATATTAGGCGTCGAAAATACGTGTGTAATATGTTTGACTAATTTAATTGATTTGGAAGATCAACCAGGATATATTGAAAATGTAGTATTAACGAAATGTAATCATGTTTTTCATGCATCATGTTTGGATGAGTGGAAAAAAATAAATCCTATATGTCCTATATGTAGACGTCCTTTATACTCGGTTATTTTAAAATATTTGCATAAAATAACACGTTTATTATTCTATATAGTTACAAAGCTATTTTTATTAGGTTTCTCAATATCTGTCATATTATATGATCTTATAGATGAATATAAAATTTTAGCTGTTATTAATGCATTAATAATCACGCTAACTGTCACAATTAATCTTATACATATTTTTACTGATCGGCAGTACAACTCAATATTACAAATATCATTTCATACAATAAAAATTCTTATATTTTCAGCGCAAATATTAATGCTCATTATTATTTCCCGATATAGTGTATTTTTGATTGAAATAAAATTAACATCTGGCATTATGTTATTATTGGATGTAGTGTTCTATATAATATACTCATTTAAAACATATCGCAGAGTTTTTGCATTGGAACATATATTATATAGCAGATGGAATGATGCCTAAATATTAAATCATTGGAACTGTTAAAAGATGCTTAACTACTACATCAGATTATAAAAAATATAATGGCACCTAATTATTCTATAGATACAAATCTTACTGGAAATCCTCCTTGATATGTACCAGGAACAGGACAGGATATATCTCCTATAGTATGTTTCTTACCAAATTTTTCGAATACTAGTTCTACACGATTATTTGCATTTAATAATAAATGATATCCACCGCGTGTTTCTATATTAGCAACAGGTGTAATATTGTTTTCTTTTAAAAATTCCAAAACTTCTTTTAGATCTTTTTTGTCATCTATATCCACAGTAATAAATCTAGTTTTATCTTTACTTGCCATAACACAGCTATTTAATCTACCATTGAGACTATTACCAAAAGATCTTTCATTAGCAATTAAACTATCTAACATCTCATGCATAAATTTTCTAACTGCTTTTTTGTTACATCTAGGGTTTGTAGTGCAATATAGAACTAAACTATTTACTGGACAAACAACATTATCCGAGTCCTTATAATATCCTACTGGCATTTCATATCTCTTTACTGCTTCGACAAATTGTTCATTTGTCAATGCATGAATTGTTCTTGGTGACATATAATGAGTTTTGAATTTAATAGTTTTATTATATTTAGGTCTAGCGATTATATGTAAGTGATGCGTTTCATAATTAATACCAATTAATTCTGCAAATCTTTTAATTTGTTCCTCGTCGTAAACTATATTATGAATTTCTCCTAATCTAAATAATTTGTGATCTTCTACGACACCATTATTTACAGTGTGTTCTACGACACCATTATTTGCAGTGTTTTCTACGACACCATTATTTACAGTGTTTTCTACGACACCATTATTTACAGTGTTTTCCATATTGTTTTTTCTTTAAGTTTATACTTTAATTATAATTAACTTCTAATATTTTTTCATATTTTAAATTATTTTTCTGCCAAATAGATAAGTTGTATAGGAATTAAAGTTCTAACATTATTAGATAAATTTACCAAATCAAAAGGATCTCCTATAGATATAGTTATAGTGCTAAATTCAGTTATTGGCGTTCTAAACCAAAACCAACCGTTACCTTTACCACTTGTAGTATATTCTATATATGGATTGGCAGGAGTAATGGGAGGACCGCGATTTTGAGATATAAAATTCATTATAGCGGGAAATAATACAAAATGAAATCTCCTGCCGTCTCGACCGATAAAGGATTGTGCTTTAAACTCTTCTATTAAAATGGTAAAATTATTATTAACATTAACCACATTATTATAATATATTTTACCATTTTCGTTTATCGGACATGTTAAATCGGCTTTAACGGGAAATATACGCATTCCTACTAAATCACGTATATTATTTACACAACTTACAACTCCAGGTTTAAGGGAAATATAATTTATAAATTTCCAGCCAAATTTAGTACCGTTGGATAGAGTTGAATCAGCATTATCTGTATCTAAAAGAATATATGCGTATTGATATCTAGCACTTACATTTAATTTTCTTTGTATATAGTATAAATCTTTAATGCCAAACATTTTTTCTATTTTTTGTTCTGATGATCCGATATGTTCAGTTTCATTGCTATTTCCATCAGTTTCATTGCTATTTCCATCAGTTTCATTGCTATTTCCATCAGTTTCATCATTATAGTTTTTGAATCCATCATGATCTCTCATATTATTTTCCAGACTATCATATAACTTGTGAGTTATATCCAAATGCTGTTTTATACCTCTAGGTTTTCTCTCAGCCCATTTTAGTATCTGTTGTTTATTATTTCCTATATCATTCATAAAATATTCTCTAACAGAATCTTCATTATAATTTTTTCGTCCTCTTATCAGTTTCAATATCTCTAAAGCTTCTGTATCTTTTAATTCCCTACCTAGTTCTTTTTTGGCTCTTCGTAATTCACGTATTATAATGTTTTGCATTATGCGTTTTCAGTCTTACTTTATAATATATTATTAACAATAACTTAATAATTATTATCATCATCTTCATCTTCACTAATTAATTCCAATACAACAGTCATGCGTGGTTTATATAAAAATGTTAAAGTAACGGGAACATTTGGATCAGTAATACTAGATGCATTAAGACTCGCTGCAGATACAGGAGGTGGATAATTATCAGCGAAATATCGTGTTATAGAATGCACTTGATTATATGCACTTATAAGAGAAGCATCGGCTATCGGATCCGGTGTTGTAAATCCACTAAATGAAAACTGTTCTAAAACATTCATTGGCCCACTAAAATCAATTTCATTAGATGATAAACGATCATATGCAAATGGAACTAACGGACTAGTTATTACAAGTTGGTCATTTACTATATTGTAAGGGCTAGGATAATTATTATTTCTTACGAATGAGTTAATCCACTGAGTTGCTTGAAAAGAAGCATATGCATCTAATAACTGTATTGTAGTTTCAGCTAATAAATCTCTCATAGTCAATGTTAAAGTGTCTAATTTTTCAAAAGGTTCTCTGAATCTAAACCATCCTCTATTTTCAAAAAATGGCGATAAAGTTATATTATTACCGACTCCATTATATGGATCATCTGTTTTGAATTGTAAGAAATGGAATTTTATTCCGTTTGGCATAATTAGTGCTTGTGATGCAAATTCATCAAATGAAAATCCTATTCTATTAGATGTAATACTGTTATAAGTATTGAGATCTACATGAGTAAAACAAGCTCGACCCATTCTCATCATTTTTATATTGCGTAATTTCGCATATATATTAACATATCCAGTTTGATAAATAGGTACTCCATCATTAATTATCCATGTAAATTTATTTCTGTTGTCATTAATATTGTAACAGTTATCCGTATCCAAAAATAAATAATTATATCTTGTTTTTGACTTTGGATTTAATTCTTTGGAGAAATCATAAACATCTGTAGTAGCTCTTAGCATAAAATCTACTTCTAAATCTAACGCAGTTTGTAATTCTCTATCATTTACTATACCTGTATATTTTTTCTCCTGTAGTTGATTATCTTCTGATCTAGAACCTATTGTCTTTATCTGCACTTCATGTATATCCATATCATTTTCACTGTCTCCGATTATGCTAATGTTTTTTTCTGCGTCAATGTTTTTTTCTGTGTCAATGTTTTTTTCTGTGTCAATGTTTTTTTCTGTGTCAATGTTTTTTTCTGTGTCAATGTTTTTTTCTGCGTCAATGTTTTTATTTTTAATATATTTACATACTATTTTAATGTGATACGATACTAATAGTTTAATAGATGTGAATTTATTAATTATTATGCGATTTTTAACATAATCTTCCAAATAAAGTCTGTCATGTAATGTTGTTTTTTTACCAAGCTCCTGTTCAACAGCTGATATAAATAATCCAGTGAATAGTTTATAATTCATTGTTCATATATACTAATAAATTTACTTCTATTTATGACGCAAAAAAAAGAATGAGTCGTATTAGTATTTATAATATTGGTTTCTGTAGCAAATATTTTATTTCTCAGACTTTAAACATTTACTTATCAGACTTTAAACATATAAATTCAAATGGAATCATAAAACGATTAAATGGAGTAGCAAAAGACAGCACATTTAATGGGTCGCCAAAAGATATAGTTAAAGTATCTAATGTTGTAATGGGAGTTCTAAAATTAAAGATACCGTCATTGTAATCTTCAGTACTGATTTCTATGCTAGTCTGACCGTCTATATAGTTAGGACGAAGCATAAAATGAAACCTACGACCATTTTGTGCGATAAATGCTTGTGGTGCGAATTCTTCAATTAAAACAGAAACTCTTTTTGCACTGTTGTTCATAGCGCTTACATATGGTATTTTAGGTTGATACATACGCATACCTATTATGTCCTTAATAACACCAACACTATTACAAAAGCCAACTCCTACAGATTGTGTTGGCGCGTAATGCCATTTAAACTTAGTTATATTTGTTGAATTTTCTTCAGTTGTATCTCTATAATTACTATCTAATACAACATAATAATGTACATACAAGCTCTCAGGATTAAATAACAGTTTAAAATCTCTTAAATCATTTATTCCCATAAATTCTGTTATGGCGACGTGATTGTCAGGTTTGACCAGCTCTGTATCAGAACTATATGTATCAGAGTTAATCAGCTCCGTATCGGCAGAACCTAGCATTTTTTTCTGATACTCTTTAGGATCAAAATCTTCATCTTTATTTTCATTTCTTATGATTTCTATCAGTTTATCTTTAAATATTTTACCCATAATAGGCCCAAATTTGGATATTTTATGACCCTTAAATACATTTGGATCCATATGCCTAAATAATGTAACAACATGTTTCTCATGTTTATTTATTAATTTTTTAGTACCTAACTCCTTCGCCGTGTATTGTAATATTATATTTTCTATATCCGTGTATTTATTAGACATTACAAACTTTTATACACCTCTTAATTTTATATTAATGTGCACAATACAAATCTAAATAATATTATTCAACCATATATTCCATTTCGAAATTCATGATAATTCTATAACTGTTAAATCTAACTTTAACTTTAGAAAAATTTCCTAAGGGTTGAAGACGATCTCCAAGAAAAGTACCTATACTAGATCCTGCATGCCATCCGGCGATATTCGAATATGCCGGTTGAATTCTAATTCGGGTAGAAGAAATCACTGATATTGTAGTAAATTCGTACGTATTATACCTGCTTATTAAATTGTCATTAAAAGGATTATTACCATAATCAAAATTATTATCTGAAGACCAGTCATCAATAAACAGTGAATATACTTGTGAATAACCATGAGGTTCTGGAAAATCTAAATAAATATACTCTATAGCATTATAATATGTTACAATACCTGTATCAGGATCAGTTATAGCATACCAAGATATACCAGTAGTGCTGACTGTAACATTATCAAATTGATATTTTGGTAGCGTTATCACATTAAATGGATCACCAATAGAAACTGTAATTGTGTTTAATGTTGTTATTGGTTTATGAAATCTATAGAATCCATCATTAGATCTAAATCCAGAAAGTAATTCATACTTATCATATATAGTAAAATCAGGAATATAATGACCAGATCCTTGCGAGTTTCTAGAGTCTAATGGAACTGGATTATTTAAATTATTCAGAGTACTTATAAAATGAAATCTTCTTCCATTTGGTAGTATAAACGACTGACCTGACATTTCTTCTATCAACACAGATGCTCGCGCTACAGTAGAACTAAATTGCGGAATTACAATAGAGTACATACGGATATACACAATATCACGTATCCCTCCAACAATACTTGTGAAATTTTGTGTATCAGCGGCGGTATTAGTAAAATCCCATTGAACTTTAGTATTATTGTTCAAAAATCGAGCATATTTTGTATCAAGACACATATATGCTTTCTTTCTTTTTGCGGCTGGATTAATATTTTCGATGAATTTATCAAAACTTGTAAGATCGAAAAATGATGCTAAATTTTGTGTCCCTGTATTTTCTGTTGTATTACTTTTTTTACTAGATTCAAATGATTCTTTATTAATTTTATTGTTCGCCAAATAATCAACGTATGCGTCTGATAATACAGCAATCAATTCTATTTCATCTTGATATTCTACATATTTAATATTTTCCTCGGCAAAACTCACTAATTTTTTCATTTCTTTATCATCTAATTTTCTATCTAATAACTCTGATGCAAATATATATATTTTTGATAGAAGTCTGGCATTAACAGAGTGTTTTATACTTTGTAGTGTTTTAATACTTTTATGTCGTGTTCTAATACTTTTTTGTCTGGCAGTCTTTAAACTCATTTGCAAAAATATATTAAAGTATATAATATATCTATAAAATGATTTCATATATCTTAGAATTTATATGGAAGAGCCCTGCTTTAATGTGTTCCATATGTACTTTAGTAATTTTCTTTATAATAACTATGTATCTAACTGCTCCTAGTAAAAAGAAAAAAACAAAGGTAGCATTAAAAAACAAAGACACTGTTAAAAACAAAGACACTGTTAAAAGCAAAATAAAAGAAACAGATTATATGTATGCTAAAGTATTTATAGCATCTTTAGCAGCGTCTAGTTTAATTAATATTTGGTGGAAATAAGATTATTAATCATATTTTAAAACAACACTGATAATTAATATATATAATGAATTCTACAACCATTGATAACATTAAAATTGACAGAAAATTATTAACAATATCTGTCGCAAAACAAATAGCTCAAAAGAGAAAAAAACCTATCACCCCAGAAGAGGTAAATTATCTTAAACAACGTATCAAACAAATTAATAAAAAAATATTAGCAAATAAAAAAATAGAGGAATTATTACCGGCATTAGTCTCTGTATATTCACAAGAGTTAGATAAACTTCCAAAAAACACACAATATGATGAATTAGACATACATTCAATTCTCGTCGCTGAATTAGGTAAAGAATCAGAATCTATTTCTGGACCAAAAGTAGTCGAAAAAAATGCAACATTTGATTCTTTGTTACAGACACCTCGATTGCTACAACGCATAGTTAATCCACAAGCGCTAAAGAGAAAAACATATTTGTTACTTGATCGTAAGCATCAAGCGAAAGATGCTAATAATATAACTGAATTCAGATGGAATGTTACAGATATCAGTCATCCGTATGATTCAAGCATGGCTGTATCTACAATGCCAATTAATGATATAGTTTCAATAAAAATGTATCCTTTTATATTTCCAAGTGCGTTATATACCCTTAATGAAACTAAACGATTATCTGTAGAAATAGATGAACTTAAAAATCAAGCATATGTAGCTCCAGCCTATAATAAACGTTTTCATTTTGTATTTTCTGTTCAAAACTTGACAAATGATTCAAACACACAATACAACATAGATGATTTGGGTAATAGTGATTGTGTGTTTGATTTTCATGATCCTATTATAGAACTTAACACTATAACATTACGATTCGGTAATCCGTTTTATAATTTATCGTTAGATCCAGATCAATTACCAGCAACAATAACGTCAAGCACAAATAAAGCATTATTAACATTCGCACAACCGCATAATTTAGATGTCAATGATATTATCACAATAAGCAATTTTATTACTAGTAATGCTAATGCAGACTCTGCTCAAATAACTTTAATGAATAATAAAAATGGGTGGCCGGCAACAATTACTTCAGATACAACGGTAACTATAAACGTAGATTTATCAGGATTAGTCGGTACTATAATCAACAATCCGTATATGATATATCTTGAGAGTAAAAGATTTGTCGTTAGATTAGAGATTGTATGCGTAAGATAGTGTTTATATAAATACAACAAATATTGTATATGAACTTGTAAATTTAAACAAATATTGCATGTAGCATAGTTCATATATATATTATACTCTGAGTACAGTAAATTGTTTGATAATTTTATCGATTTCTATTTGTTAACGGAGACGCCAATACCGTTTTAACAGAATCACTATGAGACTGCTCTATTTTTTGTCTTAATCCTGAAAATCCTGATGTTACCGGTTGCGTTTGACTTACCGGTTGCGTTTGACTTACCGGTTGCGTTTGACTTACCGGTTGCGTTTGACTTACCGGTTGCGTTTGACTTACCGGTTGCGTTTGACTTAC
>JACCDR012126756.1_pt1 | contig 13991 bp, 13 predicted proteins | sample 7446431 | NCBI WGS metagenome assembly JACCDR01 (sample SAMN15323443, study PRJNA562643) | freshwater metagenome | isolation source: river surface water | place: USA:Blue River Watershed | collected 2017-08-17 | reverse complement strand
TTTATCGTGAAAGATTTAGAAACATGAAACGCTGTGCCTGGGCAGAAGGGAAGGGAGATCTCTACCTTGCATACCATGACCGAGAATGGGGTGTGCCGGTCCATGACGACCAAAAACTTTTTGAGTTTATTGTGCTTGAGAGTGCTCAGGCCGGTCTCTCCTGGCAGACTATATTGAACAAGCGAGAAGGGTATCGTGAAGCCTTCAGAAAATTCGACCCAAAGAAAGTCGCGAAGATGACAGCAGAAGAGCAAGCGAAACTCCTCCTTGACCCTAGCATCGTCCGCAACCGACTCAAGATTGCTTCAACAATCTCAAACGCGCAGGCATTTCTCGCCATCCAAAAAGAGTTCGGCAGCTTCGCCACCTATCTCTGGTCATGGGTAGACAACACACCAGTACAAGGCAAGCGCAAAAGCATGAGCGACATACCAAGCGTCACCCCACTTGCAGTAGCTCTCGCCACGGACCTCAAGAAGCGCGGCTTTAAGTTCCTAGGTCCCACCGTCTGCTACGCCTTCATGCAGGCGGTTGGCGTCATGAATGACCACACCCGTGACTGCTTCCGCCACAATGAAGTCTCGAAATAACACACTTTATAAAAATTTCAATACCAGCTTAGTTTTGACCACGCTCTATAAGCCTGTATAATCACCACATACCGCTGACGTGGCTGACACCACTGAGGTGAGGGAAAAAAGCCTTCCAGGAGCCAATTTAGGCCCAAAGAAGGGGAGTAGAACCCTCCGGGAGCGCCCGATACTGCGCATTCTGAGCGCCTCATGGCATACCATGAGGAAGTAGGGTGGCACCGCGACCACAAATCGCCCCTACGGATATTTTTACTACTTAAACATATCTGGGGCGATTTTTCGTTCCTGGAGCACACATTATGGAACGCACACTCATTTCAAACCTCAAAGCCCACACTGGGGAGGAGGTCCTTATCCAAGGTTGGGTCGACGTTGCTCGCGACCAGGGCAAGGTAGCTTTCTTCGACTTCCGTGACCGTACCGGTATCGTCCAGGGAGTAGTCTTCGGTAAGCCTGAGCTCCTTGAAGTTGCGAAGACACTCAAAGCCGACTTCGTCGTCAGTATTACCGGCAAGGTGAACGAACGTCCCGAGAAGATGCGCAACGACAAAGTCCAGAACGGTGATATCGAACTCGAGATAGTAGCTATCGAAGTTCTCTCGGCCGCCGAGCCGATGCCGTTTGCTGAAGATGCCGAGCTCAACCTCGACACCTTGCTCGACTATCGCCCGATTACGCTAAGGCGCGCTCACGAGCGAGCCATCTTCAAGGTACAAGCCGAGATTCTCGTCGCATACCGCTCATACCTAAACAGTCAGGGCTTCACTGAGTTCCAGGCCCCGAAGCTTGTTGGTGGTGACGCCGAGGGTGGAGCAGAGGTTTTCAAGGTGAAGTACTTCAAGGGAGTCGAAGCTTCGCTCGCCACGAGTCCTCAGCTCTACAAGCAGATTATGGCCGGTGTCTTCGAGCGAGTCTTCGCGGTCGGACCAACCTTCCGCGCGGAGAAGAGTGCTACCACACGCCACCTCTCAGAGATCTCTATGCTCGATCTTGAGATGGCCTTCATCAAGGACCATACTGATGTCATCACACTCGTCACTGGTCTCATGCAAGCTATCGTCGCGCATGTGAACACAGCCTGTGCCGCCGAACTTACTCTTCTTGGACAGCCACTCGCGCTCGCTCCTGAGACATTCCCAGTCATGACACTTCGCGAAGCACAAGAACTTATCTTGAAGGAGACTGGCGTCGATAAAACGAAAGAACCAGACCTTGAACCTGAAGACGAACGCTTCCTCTGTGAGTATGCAAACAAGAACCTTGGTTCTGACTTCGTCTTCGTCACTCATTTCCCGACGAGCAAGCGTCCATTCTATACCCACATCGACCCAGCAACTCCAGAGTTCACCCGCAGCTTCGACCTTCTCTTCCGTGGTCTTGAGATGTGTTCGGGCGGTCAGCGTGTCCATAAGTACGAAGACCTCGTTGAACGTATCAAGGGTAAGGGACTCGACCCAGACAAGTTCCAGTTCTACCTCCAGGCGTTCAAGCATGGTATTCCACCACACGGCGGTATTGGACTTGGTCTTGAGCGTCTCACTGCGAAGTTCTGCGGCGTCGCGAACGTGAAGGAAGCCACCCTCTTCCCACGTGACATCAACCGCATCGACACACTCACCTCGAAAGAGCAGAGTGAGACTGCAGATTTCTAACCCACCACTTTTCCCGAGGCCTTTCCTCGGGAAAGCGGGGAAGGAAGAGATGTGCAACAGGCGCAACTTTCGGTTGCGCCTGTTGTGGTGTATATGCCGTGCTACAATTTTCAGATGAAAAAACTTACCCTGTTTATTTTACTCCTCGTTATTCTCGGTACTTGTGGGCTTACCTTCTATTTGATGTATACGAATCAATCACATAGCAATTCTAATAGTAATGAAACCACCGAAACTCTACCGAACATAGATCTTGTCGCCACAAGCACCGCTATTAACTTAGACAAGCGAGTAAATAGCATAGAAACAAATTGGCAAGAAATCGTAATTAATAGATTTGCACTCGGTGACAATCTGCCGGAGATTGTGTACGAAGGTAGCCACTATGTGTGGTTTAAGGAGGCACATCTTAAAGATGGATGTAACCAGCTTTCTTATCTCGACAAGAAAACCGGACAACATCAATTATCTTCCATTACCGCTTGCGGCGGATATGAGTTTGAAAAAACCAAACCTTTATATTTAGTGTACTGCTCTGAAGGTATCATTAACTGCTTTGACTTCAGAACTTTGTATGCACAAAATCTGGAGATCGGAGAAAGAATCAAAGTCTTTGATGACAAAGCTCTGAGTCATGAAGAGACGTATGTTCACTCGTGCTATGAAGGCAATTATGAACAGATTTGTCACCCGGCTCTATCAATCGATAACCGCGTACTCACAGTCGGAGTTTTTAAAAAAGGTTATACACCCCAGCAATGGGACGAAGGGGACTTTAGTGAGACACAACCAATTGAATTCGAAAATGTAAAAGTTCGTGAAATCACCATCGACTTGAGTCAATTTTACTAAATCCATACCATAACGGTATACTGAGAACTATATGCTCAAAATTACCCCGACCGCCAAGGCCTTGGCCGACAGTCCAAAGAAGTTTACCCGTCTCGTTATCACCGAAGACCCGCTCTCGAAGCACCGCTTCGTCGAGAATACTGATGGTACGACGATGTACCGCATGGGCATTGGTAAATGGAAGGAAGTAACTCCACGTACCTTCCGTACCATTATCCGGAGTATCGTCCAAGCTGCGAAGAGTCATGAAGTCGAAGCACTCGCTCTCGAGCTCCCATTCGCTCATTTCCCGAAGCTCGCCAGCTATGGCGAGGCATGGTTCATGAGCACCATCGCCGAGAACCTCCTCCTTGCGAGCTATGAGTTCACGAAGTACAAGACCAAGCATAAGGAGAAAGGTCTCAAAGAAGTTCTTATTTGTGGCGTTACCGGGAAGCTCGCTACAGCAGGTCTCTCGCGCGGTACTATCATCGCGACAGCAATGAACGAAGCGCGCGATGTCGCGAACACCCCTGGTTGCGATCTCTCACCATCTGCTCTTGGCGACGCTGCCAAAATCTTCATGAAGGGAACGAAGGTCAATGTAACGGTGCTCAAGGAGACAGAGATCAAGAAACTCAAGATGGGTGCACTCCTTGCCGTTGGTCAGGGCACGAAGAGTGAGACGCGCTTCATCATCGCTGAGTACTGGGGAGCAGGGAAGACGAGTAAGGTAAAGCCGATCGTTCTTGTTGGTAAAGGTATCACGTACGATACTGGCGGACTCAATGTAAAGCCGTCAGGATTCATGCATGACATGCACATGGATATGTCCGGCGGTTCCGCTGTCCTCGCGGCGCTCGCGGCCGCTGCCAAACTCGGTCTCAAGAAGAACATCATCGCCCTCGTACCAACAGCCGAGAACGCTATCTCAGACGATGCGATGCGCGCAGGAGATATCGTCACAGCCATGAACGGTACAACTATTGAGGTGCTCCACACAGACGCGGAAGGTCGCATGGTCCTCGCCGACGCCCTCACGTATAGTGAACGCTACAGCCCACGCGCCATTATCGACGTCGCAACCTTGACTGGTGCTGCTCTCGCCGCTCTCGGTCAGCACGCGAGCGCCGTCATGACGAAAAATGAAGACTTGCAAAAGACGCTCTGCGAACTCGGTGAAGAAAGTGGTGATCTGGTCTGGCCACTCCCACTCTGGGACGAGTACAAGCAACACATCAAGAGTCATCGCGCTGATATCTCGAACATTGCCACGAACTTCTCTCGCTACGGCGGCAGCATCGAAGGCGGTACCTTCCTCGCCCACTTTGTGCCAAAGAACGTCCCGTGGGCACATCTTGATATCGCACCACGCATGGACAGTATTCCAAGTGATAAGCTCGCGAAGGGTTCAACCGGCGAACCAGTCCGACTCCTCGTCAGCTTCCTCGAGCAGTATTAAGACCAACCCATACTATGGAAATGGAACCGATGGAGGAGAAGTTTGCGCACGTGTACATTGGGAGTATCATGGCATTATTGTTCTTCGGGATTATACTTGGCACAGCCGCCACCATATTTGACGATAGTTCACCACTGAAGACAACGAAGGGTTCTACAACCATTCACATTCCTACTCATGAGTAATTCACCCACACTCACTAAAGAACACATTCTCGAAGAAGTCCGCAAGATTCTATATCTCTACGGTCTCAAGCGTGAGATTCGTTATGGCAGGAAGCGAGAAGAAAATGATATCACCGAATCTGTAGCTGAACACTTGTACGGCATGCATCTGTTGGCGCACTACTTCTTGCCCCTTGAAAACCCAGAAGGCAGTTGGAACAAGGAAAGGATTCTCACCTTAATCACTGTCCACGATATGGATGAAATAGAGACTGGTGATACCATCAATTATCTTAAGACACCAGAAATTATAGCCGCTGAGCGCAAAGCACAAGAACGAGTAGTTGAGAACGCACCAGCACACCTCCAAGAACACTTGAAGAATCATCTGGATGAGTACGAGGCTCAAGAAACGAACGAGGCTCGCTTCGTGAAAGCTATAGATCGTATTGAGCCACTTTTCCAAACCTACAGCCCCTTCGGTAAGGCAATATTTGAAATAAATAAAACAAGATTTGAAGACTCTATGCGCTTCAAAGAAGATTACATCAAACCGTTTCCGGTTATGTACGAGTACTATCGTGTTCTGCAGCAAACAATGTTAGACGAGGGATATTTCTACCGTGAAGAATCAGAACTCTAAAGACGTCATGCTATGATGAGCGCATTATGATACACAACAACGTATCACCAATTTCTATCAAGACGAACGTGTTCGAAGGTCCACTCGAGCTTCTCTTGGACCTGGTTGAAAAGCGCAAGCTCCTCATCAATGACATTTCGCTTGCAGATGTGACTGACGAGTATATGCGTCAGGTCGGACTCATGCAGGAGCTATCGCTCCCGAATACAGCGCAATTCATCACCCTTGCTGCCACACTTCTCCTTGTAAAGTCAAAGTCACTCCTCCCTGTACTTGAACTCACCGACGAAGAAGAGGCGAGTATCGAAGACCTCGAAGAACGTCTCCGTCAGTATCAGATCATTCGCGACGCAGCCCTACCACTACAAGGACTCTTTGGGACCAAGATTCTCTATTCACCTCAGTTCGCACTCCCCGCAGTTACCATCTTCGTGCCCGACCAGTTCTGTACTGTTGCTGCTCTTCATAATGCTATTCACGACGTGCTTAATGACCTCCCGAAGAAGGAGGAACCAAGTAAAGCATCAGTCAAAGTCGTTGTCTCGCTCGAAGAGATGATGGAACGACTCGAGAACCGTATCCGCCAAAACATCAAGACCCGCTTCTCAGATCTCCATGTCGGCGAAGTCGAAAAGAAGGTTATTATCGTCAGTTTCCTGGCTATTTTAGAGCTTTTCAAGCAAGGGAATCTGCTTGTCACCCAGGGCGAACGCTTCTCCGATATAGAGATCGAGCTCGATCGTGGAGAAACTCCACGCTACTACTAAGGAAAGGGAATACTACCTGTTCACTACGGCTTATTTAAGCCTTATTTTGTGATACACTCAAAGTTATGCCGATCGATATCCTTATAGAAGGGCTGTTATTCTATAAATCAGCACCGCAAAAGAAGTCCACGGTGATGAAGCTCTTTGGTATTAGCGAAGCTGACCTTGCCGCAGCGCTGCCAATTCTCCGTGATCGACTTGCCACTGGCGCCACACGTCTCATCGAAACCGACACTGAAATAGAGCTCGTCACCGCGCCCGAGCTCGCCCCCATCATCGAAGCTATGCGTAAGAACGAGCTCAAAGCCGACATCGGCAAAGCCGGTGCTGAAACTCTGGCTATCGTCCTCTACCAAGGTCCCGTCTCGCGCGCCGACATCGACCGCGTCCGTGGTGTCAATTCGTCATTCATTCTGCGCAACCTCCAGATTCGTGGGCTGGTCGAACGTACGACGACGCGAGAGGGAAGTGGGTATCGCTACTCCATCACACCAGCACTACTTGCTCACCTTGGCGTAACACATAAGCATGAGCTCCCGGACTTCGCTCGAGTCGCAGATGCTCTAGAGAAGTTTTCAGCTACACCAGCAGATACAGACACCACATCTTTAACTGATACGCCATGAACCCTGAACACGAAACAACCGAAATCATTCTGCCTGAGGCAGTGACACCGCCTATCCCTGAAGCAGAACAGCCTCCAGTGGCGACTGCTGCTACCGAGCCCTTCCCGGTAGTGCGAGGGCTTATGGTTGTTGGTGCTATCTTAGTCGCACTCTTCGGATCAATCATAGTTCCAAAGACTATTTCGTATCTTCACCTTGCTACAGAGGAAGTCCCACAGTTTGTACCACTCCCCGAAGCAGCGGCTGTAGTGACAGCTCACGATCCATTTGCCGACGTCACTCTTACTGCCAAAGCAGCCTATGTCTGGGACATCGCTCAACAGCGTCCGCTCTATGAGAAGAATGCGGAGACGGTCAGACCACTTGCGTCTATCACGAAGCTCATGACCGCACTCCTATCCTACGAGCTCGTCGCTGACGATACTGCCATCACCATCTCTCCTGCTGCCGCTGCCCAGCAGAGTGGTGGTACCCTCACTGCTGGCGAAGTCTTCAAAGCAAAGGAACTCGCAGACTTCGCCCTCGTGTCTTCATACAACAGCGCAGCCTACACCCTCGCCGACTCGGTGGGCGCACTACTCGGAGAAGGGGACTCTGTCACACTCTTTGTCGAAGGTATGAATATCAAAGCGGAAGAAATGAATCTTCCTAACCTCACCTTCCACAACCCAACTGGACTTGATGTCTCGACCACGAAAGCTGGCGCCTACGGAACAGCGCGCGAGGTAAGTCTCATGGTTGAATACATTCTCAAGAACTACCCTGAGATACTTATCCCAACCATCACTCCCCGGACCCGTGTCTACAACACAGAAGGTGGTTACCATGAGTCTGACAACACGAATGACATCATCACAAATATCCCTAACCTCCTTGGCTCAAAGACGGGCTACACTGACCTCGCCGGTGGCAACCTCACCATCGTCTTTGATACTGGCTTCAACCGTCCAGTTGTCATTACAGTTCTCGGATCAACCCACAGTGAACGATTTAGCGACATGAAGAAGCTCATTGCAGCGGTCCTAGCCACACATACAAACCTTAAAGAAAATTAGTATGGAAACCATCATTCTTAAAATCCTTCTACCAGCTATCATCACCTTCGCGATTGGTATTATCCTTACACCACTTGTTACTCACTACCTCTATAAGTACAAGGTCTGGAAGAAGCAGGGTGGCAAGACAGATATGCTTGGTCAGACAGCGGTCGAATTCAACCGCCTAAAGGCCGAAACCGAAACCAAGACCCCTCGTATGGGAGGTATCGTTATCTGGGGAAGTGTTGTCCTTGCTGTCTCTCTCTTGTTCTTCCTTACACTTGCCACTGACATTCAATTCTTCTCAGATGTCTTCTTCCTAAGTCGCTCGCAAACCTGGATACCATTCTTCACATTCTGCGTTGGTGCTCTGTTTGGTTTCCTTAACGACTTCTATGACGTACAACACGGAGGAACCGGCGTCCGACTCTCGGTACGTCTTTCGCTTATTAGCATCCTGGCTGGTTGTATTGGGTGGTGGTTCTATGCGAAGCTCGGCGTCGAAACTGTCGGTATTCCATTTGGCGACCCTCTCTATGTCGGTATACTTCTCATTCCGCTCTTTGTTCTTTTTACCAATGCTGTCTACGCCAGTGGTGTTATTGACGGAATAGACGGACTCTCCGGTGGTGTCTTTGCTACAGTCTTTACTGCTTATGCCGGTGTCGCCATTCTGCAGTCCCAGTATGACCTAGCAGCTTTCTGCATTATGATCGTCGGCGCCATATTGGCCTTCTTGTGGTTCAATATCCCGCCTGCTCGTTTTTGGATGACCGAGACCGGCTCGATGCCGCTCACGCTCACCCTCGCTGTTATCGTCCTTATGACCGACCAGCTTGTCGACGGATATGGTATCGCACTCTTTTTCATTATCGGCCTTGTACTTATTGCGACCGTACTCTCAAACATCATCCAGTTACTCTACCGCAAGTTAACTGGTCGTAAATTCTTTCGCATTGCACCACTTCATCACCACTTCGAAGCACTCGGTTGGCCATCATATAAGGTGACTATGCGGTACTGGATTATTAGTATGCTCTGTGCGGTTACCGGTCTCATCATCGCCGCCATTCTCTAACTATGCATGCTCGAGCCCCTAAATCAGTCGACATCATACTCCTGTCACTCATTGGTGTCTTGGTTATAATTGGGTTCTTTATTTTCTCTTCCGCTTCGCTCGGACTCTTGGCTCGAGAAGGCGCAAGCTTCGGTTCCGTCGCCTTTAACCAATTCTTCTTTGGCATTATTGGTGGGGGAATAGCGCTCCTTATCACGAGCAACATCTACTACCGCAACTGGCGACAACACGCTTTCTATATTTTCCTTGGTGGTATCTTCCTCACCCTCCTCGTCTTCGTCCCTGGGCTCGGTATGACGCACGCTGGCGCTACTCGTTGGATTGATGTGGGCTTTACCACATTTCAACCATCCGAGTTTCTGAAGATCGCCTTCGTTATCTATATTGCATCACTCCTGTCTGGCACACATCGCCAAATTGACTCTCTCAAGTACGGTCTCGCACCATTTCTTGGTGCCCTTGGTGTTGTCGCTGCCGTCATGCTCATGCTCCCGGATACCGACACCTTCATGATTATGGCTTTCGCTGCGATTGCAATGTTCTTCACTGCCGGAGCGAAGTGGCGACACATCATCGGTCTCTTCGTGATGGCCGCCGTCATCCTCTCCGTTCTTGTGATGACACGCCCCTACATCAAAGACCGCATCACCACCTTCATAAACCCCGAAGCCGACCGCCTTGGTAGTGGCTATCAGATCGAGCAGTCACTTATAGCCGTCGGCTCCGGTGGCTTCATGGGTCGTGGCTACGGTCAGAGTATCCAGAAGTTTGAGTATCTTCCAGAACCAATCGGTGACTCTATTTTTGCGGTATACGCTGAAGAGTTCGGTTTTCTTGGTTCCACCATTCTTATTATTCTTCTCTCGTTCTTTACCTTCCGTGGCTATAAGATAGCGACCGAAGCCGAAGACCTCTTTGGTATGCTGCTCGTCGTAGGGTTCATGACACTTATCGTGAGTCAGGCCTTCCTCAATATCGCAGCTATGCTCGGGGTGGCGCCACTCTCTGGCCTTCCACTCCCATTCATTAGTCACGGTGGTACCGCACTCATAGCCATCTTGGCTTCACTTGGTATCGTGCTCAATGTGTCAAAGTACCGCGTTCCCGAGAAACGCACATGATAAACTTACGCTATGCGAATTGGTTTTGTAGGTGGGGGAACAGGTGGTCATTTCTATCCGCTTATAGCGGTAGCTGAAGTGTTGGTAGAGAGTGCCGAACAACCAGAGCTCTATTACTTCGGACCAGAGCCATACAACGCCGACCTGCTGAAGGCTCACCAGATTACCTTTGTCTCATGTCCAGCTGGAAAGCTTCGTCTCTATTTTTCCATCCAAAACTTTTTTGATATTTTCCGCAACTTCTTCGGTATCTTCGTTGGTATATGGAAGCTCTATGTTATCTATCCCGACGTAATTTTCAGCAAAGGAAGCTATACGAGCGTACCGATTCTCATCGCGGCACGATTCTTACGTATTCCGGTAGTCATCCATGAGTCTGACGCCGTCCCTGGCCGCGCCAACCTCATGGCTAAGAAGTTTGCTCGATACATAGCTATCTCATACAAAGAAGCGGCTGATTATTTCCCAGCCGAGAAGACCGCTCTCACTGGCATTCCAATTCGTCGTGCTCTTCTCACGACTGACCCTAACCCCTTTGGTACCCTAGGACTACCAAACGACCTACCCCTCATCTACGTAACCGGTGGTTCATCGGGAGCAGAACGTCTCAACAACCTCATTCTTCGCTGTCTTGATGAACTTCTGCCGCTCTGTCGTATCTACCACCAAACCGGTGACGCCCACGTCGCTGGTCTTGCTATGACCGCCAAGACACTCATCACTGACCCTACTCTCCAGAGCCGCTATCACCTCGAAGGTACCTTACCAGCTGACAAAGTGAATGCGATCCTCTCAGCAGCTTCGGTCGTTGTTACCCGCGCCGGCAGTACCACTCTCTTTGAGATCGGTATTCATGGTACTCCAAGTATTGTTGTACCGATTCCAGAAGATATTAGCCGCGATCAACGCAGCAACGCCTATGCATTCGCCCGGGGTGGGGGAGCCACAGTCATCGAAGAACAGAACCTGACCGAAGCCTTGCTCGTCTCAGAAATCCGGTCTATTATTGGTTCCCGTGAGACCTGGCAGGCTATGAGTACCGCCACCAAGCAGTTCGTCGCTACCGACGCTGCCGGGAAGATAGCCGCCAGCCTCCTTCAAATTGGGAAAGAACATGGATCATAATTCACCAACCACACCAGTCGTCACTCGCTTCGCCCCGTCACCTACGGGCTTTATGCATATTGGTGGTGTCCGCACCGCACTCTATGCCTACTTCTACGCCAAGCGCACCGGCGGCACCTTCATCCTTCGTATTGAAGATACTGACAAGAGTCGAGAAGTAGCTGGTTCAAAAGAACATATCCAGGAAGCGCTACGCTGGCTCGGTGTGAGCTGGGACTATGGCCCAGATCGACCAGGACCATTTGGTTCTTGTATTCAATCAGAACGTCTTCCGATCTATAAAGCCTGGGCTGAGAAGCTCGTTGAGAAAGGTCTTGCGTATCCTGACCCGTACACCGAAGCTGAGCTAGAAGCCTTCCGCGCCGAAGCTCAAGCAGAGAAGCGACCGTTTCTCTATCGTAACCACCGCCCAGAGACATTTGAGACCTGGGATGGCACCAAGCCTTTAAGACTCAAGGTCCCTGAAGTGAAGCGCTACACCTGGCACGACGCTGTGCGTGGCGAACTATCAGCTGGTGAAGAGATGGTTGACGATATCATCCTCATCAAGTCTGACGGGTACCCGACCTATAACTTCGCTCATATCATCGACGACCACGAAATGGGAGTGACACATATCATGCGTGGCGACGAATTTATCTCGAGCACACCAAAGTATCTCTCCATCTACGATGCACTTGGTTTTGCATACCCGACATTTGTTACACTACCACCCATCTTACGCGACGACCGTACTAAGAAGCTTGGTAAGCGTGACGGTGCCAAGGACATTCTCGACTATCGTACTGAGGGCTATCTCCCCGAAGCTATGGTGAACTATCTCGTCATGATTGGCTGGAACCCAGGTACAGATCAGGAGATCTTTACCCAAGACGAACTCAAAGCTATCTTCGATATTGCGAAGATTCAACGAGCAGGTGGAGCGGCCAGTGAAGACAAGCTTCTCTGGATGAACAAGCAACATCTTATGAGACTCGATGATGCGGAGAAGAACGCCTATATCGCACAAGCACTTCCAGAGAGCCTAACCACCTTGCCACAATACAACACAGAACGTCTTGCGAAACTCATTCCAACCCTCATCGAACGCATTCAAGTAGCAGAAGACATCCGCACCGCTGCACAAGCAGGGGAGTATGACTTTGCATTTAAAGCACCAGAATACGAGACGGCACTCTTGCAGTGGAAGAACGATGCGTCAGTTTCGGCCGCGCTTCCTCGCCTAAAACACATCCTCACCCTCTTGCCGAAGGTAGACTTCACCTCACCTGAGACCATCAAGCAGGCACTCTGGTCGTATGCCGAAGAAGTAGGAAAAGGGGAAGTCCTTTGGCCACTCCGCGTCGCCCTCTCGGGACAGAAGCAATCACCAGACCCCTTCATGCTTGCCTATATTCTTGGCCCTGAAGAAACCACTCTTCGTGTAACGACAGCCTGTGATAAACTAAAAGGGTGAGACCTTTCCGACCGCTCGTAGCCTTCATACTCGGCCTCATCATCATGCCGCTTCTCGCGGGTGATTTGTCGTTCGTCTTAGCGCAGAGCCCAGAACTCGAACGTCTCCAGAAGGACATTACCGACCGCGGCAATCGCCTTGAGGAGATAGAGAAGGAAATAGCGAAGTTCGAGGCCGAACTGAAAGTAGTAGGTGCCGAAAAAAAGACGCTCCAGAGCGCCATCAACCAACTCACGCTCGAACGCAAGAAGTTGGAAGCAGACATCGCCAAAACGGAGAATCTCATCAGTTCAACCGACCTTGAAATCAACAAACTCATTCTCGAAATCTCACGTACCGAAGACGACATTGTCTCAAATGAAGCAGCCATCTCGCAGATTATCCGAGCCGAATATCAGGCCAGTAGCGAGAGTATGATTGAACTCCTCCTCAAGAACGACAAACTCTCAGACTTCTGGAGTACGCTTGAAGCTCAAGAAACCATCCGCAACAGTATGACCGAGAAGGTCATAACCTTAGGCGAACTCAAGCGTCTCCTTGATGAGAAGCGCGCTGCCAGTACCGAGAAGCGCTCTGATCTCGTCTCTCTCAAGTCCCAGTTCTCCGACCAGAACACCGTCCTCGCGAACAACCAAGCCGAGCGTAACGAACTCCTCGTCGCAACACGAAACGAAGAGAAGAAATACCAACAACTCCTCGCCGAGAAGCAGGCCGCCCGCGAACAGATCATCAAAGAGCTGCGCGACTTCGAGAACAAGCTCCAGTTCATCCTCGATCCCAACACCATCCCATCTCCTGGCACACGCGTCTTTGACTGGCCACTTAAGAACGTTATTGTTACCCAGTACTTCGGTGGTACTGAATTCGCCAAGCAGAACGCGAGTGTCTACGCTGGCCGAGCCTATCACCCAGGAGTCGACTTCGGCACACCACGCGGTACCCCTATCTACGCACCACTCTCCGGTACTGTCCGCGCCACCGGCAACACCGATCTCGTCCCTGGATGTTATTCGTGGGGCAAGTGGACCCTCATCGACCATGCGAACGGGCTCTCGACTCTCTACGCCCACCAAGACGTCATCAGCGTGACGGCAGGGCAGCAAGTCTCAACAGGAGACATCATCGGCTACACCGGCAACACCGGCTACTCAACCGGTCCACACCTGCACTTTACCGTCTACGTGAAGGCCGGAGTCTCGGTACGTAAGTTCAATGAAATAAAGACTGTCACAAGTTGTGGGCCAGCTACCACACCAGTTGCCGCTACCGACGCTTACATCGACCCAATGAATTATTTGCCAGCCCTCTAAAATCACACCATGGGAGATATCGACATTTCACAAAAAGATCCGTACTTCATAGCTGTCAAAGTGTTCTTAGAACGTGACGGCCAACTTCTCATCCTTAAAGACAAATTCGGCGACTGGGACCTGCCC
>JACCDR011309178.1_pt1 | contig 13994 bp, 15 predicted proteins | sample 7446431 | NCBI WGS metagenome assembly JACCDR01 (sample SAMN15323443, study PRJNA562643) | freshwater metagenome | isolation source: river surface water | place: USA:Blue River Watershed | collected 2017-08-17 | reverse complement strand
CTCTGACGCACACCGGGGCTTCCGCCGCCGCTGCCGCTGCGTTTGTGAGTCCATCGTGTTCGATGGTGAAAGCAGGGCGCAAGGTCTACATCTTCAACAAGACGGGCCTCTACCTTGCGCCCCAGGTCATGAATCAAGGGTTCATCTTCGACCTGGACACCAAGACGTACAGCTACTTCCTGGTGCAAGGCAACCCAGCCGGGACCATCTACAGCGCAACCACGCTGCAAGAAACCATCCCCGCGTGGTTCGACGGCACGTACATCCACCGCTGGAACTACGAGGCCAGCAACGGCGGCGCTGTCCACACGCTGAACCTGACGCCGGTCAGCGGCGCTGGCACGTCAGCGAGCCCATACGTGTTGGCGCAGACATCGCGTGCAGTCAGCGGCGCACCGACGGGCGTGCAGTACCGCTACCGGGGGAACTACTGGCCTGCTGCGCGGGCCATGGTGATCCTGCCCAAGAGCAACCAAGAGTGGCGCGTGTTGCCGCTTAGCTGAGAGACATCCTATGGGCACCATCCTCAACGACGCATTCACGCGCACAGGCGGTATAGGCGGTAGCACGGCATCCCCCGCCGGCGGCGCTTGGTCTGACATCATTTCGGCGCACAACGCAGGTGGAGTTTTCTCGACCAACGGCTCGGTGCTCGTGGCTACCGGGTCAAGTGGCGAGACTATCGCCTCGCTCAAGAACGCGGTTGTCGCCACGACCATTCAAGCGACCGCCACCGTGCCGTTCACACCCACCACGGATGGGTGGATCGCGGGGGCGATTCTTCACGCTGATAGCGACGGCTATCCGTGCTGGATCGGGTGGGCCAGCGGCGGCACGCGGCGCCTTTGCCGGTTCGACACGTCTTCGGACGACATCAACTCGCACGTCCTTGCGGACCACACCGACACCAGCATTGCGTCCAGCGACCGCACCGCGCACACCATCGAACTTCGCGCCGCGTCGAATGGCGACCTGACGCTGTGGGTTGATGGCGCGCAAGTGACCGGCGGCGGGTTCGCCAGCACGGTGAACGACGCAACGCTGACGACGGCTGGGCGTCCCGGACTCTTTGCACGCGGCGTCAACATCGACAACGTGACGGCGACAGATGCGGCCGTCGCCGCCCCCGTCATCACCGGCCCCAGCGGCGCATTCGGCCTCACTTCAACCCTTCTCAAACAAGGCAGGCTCACGGCCTGAACCAGCATGATCGACCTTGGCATCATCAAGCCCGGCAGCACGCTGCAGATCCCTTTCGGGTCTTTCACCGGCAGCACGGGCGCACCTTCGGCCACCACGGGCCTGGCCACGTCTGACGTGCTGGTCTACAAGGACGGCGGCACGACGCAGCGCGCGAGCGCGTCCGGGTTCACTGTGTCGGCCGACTTCGACGCGCTGACCGGCGTCAACCTGATCACCATCGACCTGGCCGACAACACGACGGCGGGCTTCTGGGCGGCAGGCTCGCGCTACGTGGTGGTCATCGGCGACGTCACCATCGACTCGCAGACCGTGCGCTTCCCGCTGGCGTCCTTCACCATCGGCCTGCCGGGCGCAGTGCTGAACACCACCATCGCCAGCTACTCCAGCGCGACCAGCTTCACGCTGACCGCAGGCCCTGCCGAGGACGACGCGCTGAACGGCTGCGTGCTGTACCTGCACGACGTGGCCTCTGCCGTGCAGGGCGGCTTCGCGGTGGTGCTGGACGACACCGGCAGCACCAAGACCGTCACGCTCGCGGCGGGCACGACCTACACCGCGGCGGCCACCGACAACGTCATGGTTCTGCCGCCCAGCAACACCCACTGGCACGCCGAGACCGCGCAGCCTCCTGGTGCGCTGCCCAACGCCGTGGCCGGTGCCGCTGGTGGCGTGATGATCGCCGGTAGCAACGCCGCCACCACGCTGGCCACGCTGACGGTGACCGGTGCCCTGTCGGCCACCAACGCCAGCAACGACCTGCGCCTGGGCGCGACCGAGCGCGGCAGCATCCGCGACAAGGTGATCGAGCGCACCACGCTGCGCGGCACGGTCAGCGGATCGCCCAGCACCACCAGCATCCCGACGTCGGCGATGAGCCCGGCCACCAGCGTGTCGAACCAGCTGCAGGGCCAGATCCTGATGTTTGACCACGACACCACGACCGCGGCGCTGCGCGGCCAGAAGACCGACATCACGGCCAGCAGCGCCAGCGCCACGCCGACGCTGACCGTCACCGCGCTGACGACTGCGCCTGTGGCCGGCGACACCTTCACCATCGGCTGACATGGCCAGGCTGACCCAGCAGCGCGCGCCCGGTGTCTTCTCCGGCCGCCTGTATGGGTCGTTCGCCGGCAAGCCGCTGGACACCGGCGGCAGCCATCCGGTCGGCAAGCTGACCCAGCAACGGCCTCCCGGGGTCTTCAGCGGGCGCCTGTACAGCACCTTCACCGGCAAGAGCGCAGACCCGGGCGGCCCGCACCCGGTCATCAAGATCACGCAGCAGCGCGCGCCTGGCGTCTTCAGCGGCCGGCGTTACGGCTCGTTCGCGGGGAAGCCGGCGTCGGCGCTGTCCGATTGGGACGTCGCCACGCCGATTGCGGTGACCGGGATCACCGGTACCTTGTCCATCGTCACCAGCGGCTTCCAGTTCATCGGCCCGGGGTCGTTCGACTTCTCGGCCGGCACGCTGGCGCTGACCGGGACCATGAACGCGTCGGGCAACCTGGGGATGACAACCGTCGTCGCGCTTGGGGCGCCGGTCGTGACCATGAGCGGCCAGATCACCGCGGCTGCCGACTTCGAGTTCAGCAGCGCCAGCCTGGTGCTGCAGTCCAGCCAGCCGCGCGTCGGGCCTCTGCCCAAGCTGGGCCAGCGCGCGCCGAACCTCAGCAGGCGCAGGCGGTAGGACCATGCTGATCAACAAGACGGCCGCCTTCGGGCGGCTTTTGCATTTCTGGGGCACGCGATGACGCTTCGATTGATCGCCGGACCCGGCACCGAGCCGCTGACGCTGGCAGAGGCGAAGGCACACCTGCGCGTGACGCACACGGCTGATGACGACCTGATCACCTCGCTCATCGTCGCGGCGCGCGAGGCCGCAGAGCACGAGACCGGGCGCTCCCTGGTCACGCAGACCTGGGAGCGGGTGCTGGACGCCTTCCCCCCGTGCGAGATTGAGCTGGGCTGGCCGGATGTGCTGTCGGTGGTCTACGTCAAATTCACCGACACGGCCAGCACTGAGCAGACCATTGACCCGGCGAACTATGTCCTGGACTCGGCAACGTCGCCCGGCTGGCTGCTGCCGGCCTACGCCTACAGCTGGCCGACGACGCTGGACACCATCAACGCCGTGCGCGTGCGGTTCACCACCGGCTACGGCGCCGCCTCAGACGTCCCTGTCGGCATCAAGACCTGGATGAAGCTGCGCATCGGCACGCTCTACCGGTTCCGCGAGGAAGTCCAGACCACGGCTCTGGCGGACATGCCCGGCAGCTTTGCGGCCCGCCTGCTGGACAAATACCGGGTGTACGCATGAGCCAGCGAGACGCCGGCAGCCGGGACCAGCTGGTTACCATCGAGGCGCCGAGCCAGGGCACGGACGGCCTGGGCCAGCGCGTGGAGACCTGGGCGGCGATCACGGGCGGCACCGACATCTGGGCCGCTGCGCTGCCGATCCGTGGGCGCGAGTTCTTCGCGGCCGGCGCCATGCAGAGCGAGGCGACCGTCCGGTTCTTCATGGACTACCGCGCCGACGTCGACAGCACCATGCGCGTGGTCTGGAACGGCCTGGCGCACGCCATCGTCGGCGAGCCCATCAACGTCAAGGGCGGCAACCACACGCTGGAGCTGATGTGCGCGGCGGGCGGCAGGGACACGCGGACATGATCGAAGTCAAGATCAACGGCCTGGACGACCTGCGCGAAGCCCTGGCCGGCATCGTGCCCAAGCTGCGTGTGCGGGCGCTGCGCAACGCGCTGGCCGAAGGCGCACGCCTGGTGCGTGACACGGCGCGCAGCCGCACGCCCATCCTGAAGCTGAGCACCTTCAGCGGCAGCAGCGCCTTCCGGCGCGGCATCCGCAAGCCCGGCACGTTGCGCAAGGCGATCAGCGTGCGCACCAGCAAGGCGGCCCGGCGCGCGGGCGATGTCGGCGTGTTTGTGAACGTGCGGCCGGCCAAGGGCGCAGACCGCGGCGCCAAGAACCCCAACGACCCGTTCTATGGCCGGTTCGTGCAGTGGGGCACCAAGTTCAAGCCGGGGGCCAACTTCCTGCAGGCCGGCGCGCAGCGGTTGCCGCAAGCCTTGCAGGTGTTCGTCCAGCGCATCGGCCCGGCCATCGCCAAACTGAACAAGCCAAAGGCACCCACGCCATGAGCGCAGAGACCGACTTCCGCGCGCTGCTGGCTGGGCACACCGCGCTCACGGCCATCGTCGGCACGCGCATCGCGCAGGACACCGTGCCAGAGGGCAGCACCGGGGCCGTGGTGGTCTTTGCCACGCGGCACGACCCGGTCATCGACGTGCAGGGCCTGACCGTGGCCGACAGCGTGACGGTCACCGTGCAGTGCTGGGCAGAGACCGGCGTCATTGCAGCGTCCGTGGCCGATGCGGTCACCGCCGCCATTGCGACAGCGCCGCCCGCCCGCGCCGCGGTGGTGCTGGACCGTTCCACCACCTTCGAGCCAGAGCTGAGCCTGGACGGCGTTCTTCTGACTGTGCAGTGGTGGGCCTGACCTAGACCCACACCAACCCAACAAGGGGCCCCACGCGGGCCCCTTATTCATTCCCCCAACCAGCCCGCCACGCGCGGGCTATTTCTTTGAAAGGTGACAGCGATGTCCATCACTCTCGCAACCGGCACGCTGGTCGCCGTGGCTTCGACCTACGGGTCTGGCTTCACGATCACGGCCATCTCCAACGCCAACCCGGCCGTTGCAACCCTCTCGTCGTCGCACGGCGTCATCGTCGGCGACTTCATCGAGATCACGTCCGGCTGGGACTTGCTGAACGGCCGCATCGTGCGCGTGTCCGCGGTCAGCACCAACGACGTGACGCTGGAGGGCATCGACACCAGCAGCACCAGCCGCTTCCCGGCTGGCACCGGCACTGGCACCGGCCGTGAAATCACCGCCTGGACCAACATCACGCAGATCCAGAGCGTGAGCACGGGTGGCGGTGACCAGAACTACGCCGACATCAGCACCATCGTGGACCGCACGCAGAAGCAGATTCCCACGACGCGCCAGGCCCAGACCATCGAGTTCGTGGTGTTCGATGATCCGTCGCTGAGCTACTACAGCGTGGTGCAGACCGCAGCTGAAGCCTCCGCGCTGACCGGCCTGCGCTTGATCTTCCCGAACAGCTCGCGCCTGCTGGCCAACGGCTACTTCTCTCTGCAGAAGACGCCGGACGTCAACGTGAACGCGCCGCTGACGGCGAAGATCAGCTTCAGCGCCGCGGCTGATGCCGTGCGCTATGCCTCGTGATGGACTTCGCCGACATCAAGCGCAAGGCCCAGGCTGCGCGCGAGTTCAGCGTGCAAGTGGGCGGCCTGGGCTTCACGCTCAGGCTGCCCACGCAGCACGAGGTCGAGGTGCAGGCCGCTCGTGTGCGCCTGCACGAAGACGACGCCGACCCGGCCATGCTGCTGCGCTTGCGCCGCTCCCTGGTGGAGCACGCGGTGGTGGCATGGGCCGGCGTCACGCTGGAGCACCTGGCGCCTGGCGGTGGCAGCGATGCGGCCGAAGTCAGCCAGCAGGCGGTGGCGCTGTTCCTGGACGCCAACGAGGCCGCGGCGGATGCGCTCTATGGCGAGTTCGTCGCCCGGCGTGCCGAGCGGCTGCAGCGACAAGGTGACGCCGCAAAAAACTAGCGGCGCGCATCGAGTGGGACAAGTCCCGCGCCGATGCGCAGAAGCTGCAAGAGCAAGGGTTCGGCGACCTGATCGCGTTGCCGAACCCACTGCTGCCCGAGTGCGCCGCCGCGGTGCACTGCTGGCGCTGGTGCGACGGCTGGCACCCGGAGCGGTGGCCCGCCTATGACGCGCTGCACGACGTCGCCGACTGGCAAATGAGCATGGACCTGATGCTGGTCATCAAAGAGGCACGCTGATGGCATTGGCCCAACTCTCCATCGACCTGGTCGCCAAGGTTGCTCAGTTCGAGCAAGACCTCAAGAAGGCCACCACCGCCAGCGAGAAAGCCGCGCAGACCATGGCCAGCGCCTTCGGCATCGCCAAGGCTGGCCTGGCCGGCTTCGCTGGCGCGCTGAGCATCGACGCCGTGCGCGAGTTCGTGCTGCGCACCACGCGCGGCATCGACGCGCTGAACGACCTGAGCGATGCGACCGGCAGCAGCGTGGAGAACCTGTCCGCGCTGGAGGACATCGCCAAGCGCACCGGCACCAGCTTTGACACGGTCGGCGGCGCGCTGGTCAAGCTGAACAAGACGCTGGGTGACGCCAAGACCGGCAGCGATGCGGCGGCGGCATTCAAGGCCATCGGCCTGAGCGTGGCCGACCTGAAGAAGGAAGACCCGGCCGAGGCGCTGCGCAAGGTTGCCCTGGCGCTATCCGGTTTCGCCGACGACAGCAACAAGGCCCGCCTGGTGCAGGAGCTGTTCGGCAAGTCCATCAAGGAAGTGGCGCCGCTGCTGAACGACCTGGCCGCGGCTGGCCAGCTGAACGCCACGGTGACGACCGAGCAGGCGAAGGAGGCCGAGCGGTTCAACCAGCAACTGTCGGCTATGGCCAAGAACAGCGAAGACCTGTCCCGCGCGCTGGTGGGCACGCTGCTGCCCGGCTTGAACAAGACGCTGCAGGCGATCCTGAACCTGGGCAAGCTGAACTTCTCGGACGTGCTGACGGAGAGCCTGAAGGGCAACCCCTTCAAGGATGCCGCGCAGGGCGTGGACTTCTACACCGAGAAGCTGGCCAAGCTGCAAACGCAGCGCGATGAGGCGGACGCCGGATCGAAGAACGGCTTTGCCCCGACGCGCCGCGCGCTGCTCCAGGGCATGGACGACGAGATCGCCAAGGCGCAGCGCCTGATCGACTTCTACACCGCGCTCGCGCCCAAGAAGGACGCAGCGTTTCGGCCCTCGCAGAACTACGGCGAGACGAAGCCGAACGCGCCGGAGTTCAAGGTGGACCCCGAGCTGAACAAGGCCTCGGAGGAATATCGCAAGCTGGCGGCGGCCATCGGCCTTGCATCCGAGGCCACGGCCGAGGAAATCACCAACGGCGAGAAGCTCAGCAGCCAGCTGCAGCTGCGGAACAAGATCCTGGAGACGCTGGCAAGCGGCCAGGTCAAGTTCAGCGATGCCCAGAAGGCCAGCATCATCGCCGCGCTGGACGGCCTGGTGGTGCTGGACAAAGACCTGAAGCTGCGCCAGACCCAGGAAGCGGTCCAGAAGCAGAGCCGGTCCCTGCAGGAAGCGCTGATCGGCGGCATCGAACGCGAGAGCGCCGCGCGCATCGCGGGCAATGAGTCACTGCGCCAGCAGGGTGAGGAATACGGCAAAAGCGCCGCGCAGATCGAAGCGCTGCGCCTTGCCAGGCTGGAGGACGCCGCCACCCAGGAGGAGCTGCTGATCCTGGCCGCGCAGAACGTCGAAGGCACCCAGGCCGAAGTCGCCGCCCGGCAGCTGAACCTGGATGCGCTGCGCGAACAGATCAGGCTGCGCAGGCAGCTCCTGGCGCAAGACACCGAGGCCCGCACCAACGCAGGCGCAGGTGCACAGCGCGCGGTGGACGCCTACCTGCTGAAGGTGTCCGAGGCTGGCGTGGCCACAGAGCAGATCGTCGGCCGCGCCATGGGCAACCTGGAGGACGGCCTCACCGCAGCGCTGTCCGGTGGCAAAGCCGACGTGCGCAGCTTCGTGAACAGCGTGCTGCAGGAAATGATCCGACTGCAGGTTGTCCGGCCGCTGCTGGCGTCGATCTTCGGCGGCGGTGGCGTCTCTGGCTTCCAGTCCATGTTCAGCCAGACAGGCGCCGGCAGCAGCGGCTTCGGCACTGGCCTGGCCTACGGGAACCAGGACTTCGGCGGCTTCTTTGCGGACGGCGGATACCTGGGCGCCGGCAAGTGGGGCATTGCGGGCGAGAAGGGGCCGGAGCCCATCGTCGGCCCGGCCTACGTCATGAGCAACAAGCAGGCGGCCAGCGCACCCGTGACGCAGAACATCTTCAACATCCAAGGCGACGCCAGCGAGAACACCGTGCGGCTGATCCAGGGCGCCTTGGCGCAATACGAGGCCCGGCAGATGACGCGGGCGAGGGGCTGACCATGGCGACCATTGACTGGCCAACCTCAAAGTTCTTCGTGCCAGCCAGCATCACGCTGGGCCTGGACGTCAGCGAGAGCACCTACACCGGCTTCATGACCGGCAACCGCACCCGGACCAGCAACCTGGCCGACCGCATGCGGATGATGGTCACGCTGCCACCCGTGCTCGAAAGCCAGGGCGGCGCGGCGCGCGAGGCCTTCCTCATGGGCATGCGCAGCCGCGGCGATGTCGTTCGCATGGGCATGCCGCACCGCAAGGTGCCAGCCGGCACGCTGCGAGGCAGCCCGACCGTCAGCGCAAGCGCGCTGGCTGGTGCCAGGACGTTTGGCATCACCGGGGCGCTGGCCGGCTCCAACCTGCTGCTGAACAGCGGCTTCGAGATCGACACCAGCGGCGACGGCATCGGCGATGGCTGGGAGGCCTACACCAACGGCACTTTCTCCGGCCAGGCGTTCAGCCTGGTTGCCGGCAGCAGCAGCCCCACGGCGCAGCGCATCTTCGCGGCCACGTTGGGCTCCGGCAGTGGCGACCTGGTGGGCCTTCGCCGCGTGTCAAGCCAGCCAGTGACGGCCGGCGATGTCTACAGCCTGTCGGCCGACTTCACCGCCAACGCGGCCACGTTCTTGGTTGAGCTGTACGTCGACTGGCTGGACAGCGGCGGTGCCGTGGTGTCAACCAGCCGGCAAAGCTGGACGGCGCCCATCGGTTGGACGCGGCTGTCGCTCAATGCCATCACGGTGCCAGTGGGCGCGGTGAACGCCAGGGTCTACGTGTGGCAGCGCACAGCCAGCAGCGGCACCAACTTGCAGTCCTACGTGGACAACGTGCAACTGGAGCTGGCGGCGACGTCCAGCGCTTACGCCGGGCTGCCAACGCTCATCGGCGGCGACTTCCTGGCCGTGGGCGGAAACCTGCTGCAAGTGGCCTACGTTGGCGTCACGCTGACCGATGCGGGCGCCGGCACGGTCCCGGTCACGTTGCCGCTGCCGAAGGCCCTGTCGTCAGGCGCGGCGGTCTCGTGGAGCGCCCCCACGGGCGTGTGGGAGCTTGACGACGACGGCCTGCAGCTGGACTACAGCGCCGGCATCCTGCAGGGTGGCGTGGCCATCCCGTTGCGGCAGGTGGTGCTGTGAGGACGCGCAACGCTGGCGCCCAAGCCCTGCTGGACCGGCTGTTGGCCGGCGAGAAGATTCCAGCCGTGCCGCTGGTCTTCATGGACCTGGACACGCCGCAGTATTGGGCGCTGTGCAGCGTGCCGCTGGTCTGGGACGGCCACACCTGGGAGCCGCTGGACATCGCCATTGGGTCGGTCACCGACAGCACGCAGCAGGCAGACGGCATCCGGTTCACCCTGCCGGCCGCGACGTCGGCGCAGCTGGCCCTGGCGGCACAGGACGTCGAAGGCGCCGCGGTGCGCATCTATCTCGCCTGGGTGGACCCGGACACAGCGGAGGTCGAGGACGCGGATCAGCTGTGGGCCGGCGAGCTGGACCAGCCGGGCTGGCAAGACGGCCCCGTTGCCGTGGCGCACTTCCGTGCAGAGCCCGCGTCCACCATCGCCCTACGTGACCGCGTCAGCCGCTACACGAACGACGAACAGCAGCGCCTGTACCCGGGCGACACCTCGCTGGACGTCGATCCTTTGACCGACGCGGCGCCGCAGGTGTGGCCTTCCGCTTCCGCCTTCAAGGTGTGACGCCATGAGTGAGTGGAATTTCGGCCGGGTAGTTCGGGTCGCCGCCGCTGTGGTGGTCGCCTACTTCTACCCCGCATATTGGCAGCAGGCGGCGGCGGTAATCATGCGTGAGAACGCTGCCGCCAATGCTTCACGCCAACGTCGTCGCGCGATCCAGGAATACAACGAGCAGGTCAAAGACCGCCTGGAGATGTTCGAGCCCATGGCCGACGCACCGCGCACGCTGGTGCTGGGCCGCGTGCGGCACGTGGAAGGCGTGCGCCGCCGGTGGGCCAGCGGCACGCATGACGAGAAACTCACCCTCATCGTCAGCTTCGCCGGGCACGAGATCGACGCCTTCGAGAGCTGGTATCTGGACGACAAGCCCGTCACCCTGGACAGCGAGGGCTGGGTGCAAGAGGCGCCGTGGTTCACCAGCAAGCACGTGGCGCAGAGCGTGACCGGCACGCTGGACGGCAGCGGAAATGCTGCGTTGACGCTTGCATCTGCGTATTCCGGCTCCGCGCTGTTCGCTACATGGACGCAGGGCACCGGCGAGAACCAGGAACAAGGAACGCTCACCGTGAGCGTGACGGGCCTGACCGCCAACGTCTCAGGGGGCCCGGCCGGCGCGTCTGTGACAGTGGTCTACACCGTTGCAGATGCCACCACGCGCGTGCGCATCCGGCCCTACCTGGGCACCGCATCCCAGAACGTGGGCGCAGACCTGGCGGCGGAATACCCGGGCAAGATCACCAGCACCGACAAGTTCGCCGGCATCGCCCTGGCGGTGGTGGACATCTTCTATGACCCGGACGTCTTCCCCCAGGGCCGCCCGAACATCACCGCCGTGCTGCGCGGCGCCAAGTGCCTGGACCCGCGCACCAACACGACGGCATGGACCGAGAACCCCGCGCTGCACGCCTACCACTACGCGCGCTGGGCCTCCGGCTGGGCTCTGACAGACGCCAGCATCAGGCTTGCAGACGTCGAGGCCGCTGCCGACGTCTGCGACGTGTCCACCGGCTTCGTGCTGACGGCGACCGGTGGGGGCACCACGACGGAGACGCTGCCCCGCTACCGCTGCGGCATCACCATCTCTGCGGAGGCCGACCACGCGGAGGCCATGGGCGCGATCATGGAGACCATGGCGGGCGGCTACGCCTGGGCCGGTGGCATCTGGCGCATGCGCGCTGGCGCCATGGTCAGCCCGGTTGCCACCATCACCGAAGACTGGCTGGTGCAGGACACGCGCAACGGCAAGGCCAGCGACGAGCCCGTCATCACGGCGGTGCAGACGATCACCCGGGCGCAGCGCTTCAACCGCGTCACCGGCTCATGCGTGGACCCGGACCAGCGTTACCAGCTGCTGCCGTTCCCGGCCATCCAGGACGACGCGCTGGTCACTGCCAAGGGCCGCCGCGCGCTGGAGGTGCAGTTCCAGGGCGTGACGCACATCGCGCACGCGCAGCACCTGGCCAGCATCATCATCCGGCAGGCGCAGGCCGGTCTGAAGCTGGAATTGAGCCTGGGCCCGCAGGCCGCCGACCTGGAAGTCTTCGACGTGGTCGAGGTCACGCTCGACAAGTATGGCTATGCAGCAAAGACCTTCGAGGTCATCGGCTGGGAGTGGGGGCAGCAGGGCCCGTACAAGGTGCAGCTGGCCGAGATCACGGCCGACCTGTTCACGGTGGAGTCCCCGCTGACCGGCCGCGACCCGGCGCCCGACAGCACGCTGCGCGCCCCGTGGGATGTGGAGCAGATCACCGGCCTGGCCGTGACCAGCGGCACCACCGCGCAGACGGACGGCAGCATCATCAGCCGGGTGGAGGTGACCTGGGACGCGGCTGTCGGCCAGAACATCCGGCAGGGCGGCCAGGTTGAGGTGCAGTACACCGAGGCGACGGGCGATCTGCCGGATGGCGAGTGGCCATCGTGGGTGGAGCCGGGCACGGCCACAAAGGCGGTCATCCCCGGTCTGCTGGGCGGGCGCTACTACCTGTTCAGGGCGCGGGCCATCCAGCCGCCGCCGACGATGGTCCGCGGCCCGTGGAGTGCGCCTGTGGTGCGGCACGGGGTGGCTATGCCGCCTGACTCCGCCCTCTACAGCCTGGACCTTGGCATTCCGGCCATCACCCTGGCCGCCGACAGCGCTGGCACGGTGGGCAGCTTCGCGGGCGCCACGACGACGGTGCGTGTCATGCGATCCGGCGCGGATGACACATCAGCCTGGACGCTGAGCAGGGTGGACGGCAGCGGCATCACCAGCACGCTGAGCACCGGCACGCTGAGCGTGACCGCCATGAGCGTGGACAGCAGCTACATCGATGTCACGGCAACCCGTAGCGGCTATGACCCGCTGACCCAGCGCCTGACGGTGAACAAGAGCCGCAGCGGCCAGTCCACCTTCACGGCCACGGTCTACCAGCAGGCCGCCAGCGCACCGTCCGCGCCGACCGGTGGCTCTTACGCCTTTGGAGCGGGCACGCTGACGGCGCCGTCCGGGTGGGGCGCTTCGCTGCCGGCTCCTGCTGCCAATGCCACCTACGCAACGACGTTCACCTTCGTCGGCACCACATCGTCTGCCACCGTGACCGGTGGCACCTGGGGAAGCCCGGTGCAAGTCGCCGCTGGCGTGCCGACGCAGTACATCGTGAGCCCTGGCCCCTACGTCATCACGTCCAAGGCGACTGCAACGCCGACGACATGCGTGGCCGGTCTGCGCTTCAAGACGACTGGCGCCATCGCTGAGAAGACAACCGCAACCGGCAGCACCTACGCCGACACCAATAAGGCGTGGTTTGCCGGCGGCACGCCAGGCGCCACGTACTACGTGCGCTTCGTGGAAGACGCCTTGGTCGGCGGCTCCCTCAGCGGCGTCGGCGGCGGGTGGCTCGCGCTGACGTCTGACCGCACCGTCACGCTGACCGCAACGGCCGGCGTGGTGGCCGATGCCACCGTCGCCTACCAAGTCTCGGCTGATTCAAGCGGCGGCGACGTCGTCAGCAACGGCACTATCGAACTGCACGCGGAGAGCACATGAGCGCAGCATCTGACGACGCCCACGTCTTCCGATCCACAGAGCCGCCGCCCGATCACTTCCGCGGCCATGTGATCGACCAGCTGGGCGAGCTGCGCGAGGCCGTGGGACAGATCCCGACCGCCGAGCAGATCGGCCAGGCCGTGGCGATGCACATGCGCACCATGCTGCGCGACCCGGACACCTGGGCCGACGCCAGCGAGGGCATGAGCGAGGCGGCGCAGCGTCAGGCGGGCCGGTGGCTGATCGGCGGCGTGCGCAAGGGTTTCAGCAAGCTGGCCTGGGTGGTGGTCATCGGCCTGGTGGTCTACCAGCTCGGCGGCTGGACGGCGCTGTTCGGGTTCATCAAGAGTGGGAGCACGGCATGACCTCATTCGACGACGCATTCGAGCGACTGATCGGCCACGAGGGCGGGTACATCAACCATCCGGCCGACCCGGGCGGCGCCACGAACTTCGGCATCAGCAAGCGCAGCTACCCGGGCGAGGACATCGAGCACCTGACCCTGGAGCGCGCGAAGGCCATCTACGCCCGCGACTTCTGGGGGCCTGCCGGCTGTGACGCCGTGCCGGATGCGCTGCGCTTCGACCTGTTCGACATGGCCGTCAATGCCGGCGTGCGGTCAGCGGTGCGCGCTCTGCAGGCGGCGGCCGGCGGAACCACGGACGGGATCATCGGCCCGCGCACGCTGCAGGCCATCGGCAGCATGCCGGCGCCTCGGCTCATCGCACGCTTCAACGGCCACCGGCTGGAGCACATGGCGGGCTTGCCCACCTGGCCGGCATTCGGGCGCGGCTGGGCGCGGCGGATCGCCAGCAATCTTCAGGAGGCGTGAGCCATGGACTGGCAAGACGTAGGCGCCTGGCTGAAAGACAACGCGGGCGCAGGCGCGGCCCTGGTGGGCAGCCTGCTCACGGGCAACATCCCCGGGGCGGTGGCTGCTGGCGTGTCCATGGTGAGCGGCGCCACGGGTGAGGCCAACCCCGACAAGGCCCTGGCCGCGCTGCAGTCCG